>Ga0307414_10000020_pt1 | contig 228673 bp, 225 predicted proteins | sample DK1Ometagenome_FD_203804 | JGI IMG/M metagenome (GOLD analysis project Ga0307414, IMG submission 203804) | Maize rhizosphere microbial communities from greenhouse at UC Davis, California, United States - DK15-O-3 | ecosystem: Host-associated > Plants > Roots > Rhizosphere > Soil | place: USA... | reverse complement strand
GTGACTCTGAAGGTAAAATGAGAACTTCGGTTGTCAAAGATGCAGACAAGACTAATCAGGATCAGGCAAAAGCTTATGCTGCAGGATCTGCGGCTCTTGGAATTGTAGCAGCTAAATTTAACTCTCGCTTTAAAGCGATGAAACAAAACAGAGACTACTCTTATATTTTTGCAAAAGCAGATACAGGAGAAAAAGTTTTAGTGAAAGTAAGCAAAGTTGATGGAGTTGAGGTTGATAAAATTATCTTCAACAACAACCAGCCAGTTTATGAAATTGACCCGGCAACTCAGAATATCTTTTATGTTTCTGATAAGTCAATTCAGATTTTCAACAAAAAGTAAAAAATAAAAAATCTCAGGGCCATCAGGATTTATTCTGGTGGCTTTTTTTATGCCTATGAAAAAAATAATACTCTTAATCGCTTTACTTGTAATTGGTACAGTTGAGTCACAAGAAAAAATAAGCTCTAAAAAAAAGAAATTCTATATACCTGTAATTGAATATTCTGAGTTTCCTGTTCTTGACAATGTATTAACGCAAACCACTTTTTATCAAATGGATAAACAGTTAATACAGGAAGAGGCTATATTGAAGAAAAAATACTTTAATATAGAAGGTTTTATAAAAGATCCCGCAAATGGAAAACTGAAAATTTATTTAACTGTTGAGCTTCCGCAATATAAAGCAACAAAAATAGACAGTACATTTGATAAAGAGAAAAATGGTTGGATATTTCAGGCTTTTTCTAATTATAGTGTAAAGGTAAAAATGGAAGCGAAATGTGCTGATAAACTCTTGTTGACTCAGGATTTTAATAGTGTAGAATCGTTTTTGCTTGCCTTTGGTCCTAAAAAAGACAATTTGGGAGCCGCTATCGAAATGAATAATAAAAAAATTGCCGAAGCAGAGAAAAATGGTGATTATACTGTAGAAGAATTAGGATTAGACCACGTGATTTATAGCTCTGTCGACGCGATCCAAAGGTATCTTAATTACAAATTAAGGTACAAAACAGGTGAAAATAAAATCAAGTTTGAATTTGTAACTTCAAAAGGGCATCCGGAATATAACCAGATGCTGGCATTTGAGAATGAAATTACAGCTCAGATGGGAAAAGTAACGCTCGAAAAAGGTTTGGATGAAAAACTCCTGACACCACATTTGCAATATCTGGAAAGCTTATTGGTTAAATATCCGCCTTCTCCGGTAAACGAAAACATCCGTTTTGTTGTAACAAACAATTTAGCTGAAACTTATTTTTTACTTGAAAATAAAGAAAAAGCACTAATGTATGCGAATTTGCTTGTTGAGAATGATAAACAGGATTCCAGGGGATCGTCGATTATTAAAAAAGTAAACGAGGGCCATTTTGCCGATAAAAAAATAAGAAGCCACACAACTCGTTTTGCTGATCTTAAAAAGTTAGGTCTTAAAATTGCCGAAGAAAAAGAAGAAAAAAGATTAGCCTTTTTTGAGAAAATAGAGCAGCAGGATGCAGCGTGGGAAAGTGAAAAAGCAAATCGTGAAGCAGCTTTAGAAAAAGCAAAGCTGCAGAGATTTAATCTTCTAGATTCAATTCCGTATCAGGCAAATGCCAATTTACTGGCAAAAATTGTAGATAATTTAGGCGGAAGCCAGGCTTTGAAGAAAATTGAAAAAGCACATCTGCTATCAAAACTTTCAATAGAAGGAACTAATATCCCTCAAACAGAAGAAAAGTGGGCAACGACATCTAATTATCTTTTAAAGAAAAAAATGCCTGAAACCTATTATGAAATTGTAAACGGGGCAGAAGCATGGAGTCATGACGACCGCGAAAGCGGAGTAAACGCAAAATGGGCAAAATTGTCAACATACGATTATGGTAATTTGTCTAAAAATGTTGATTTAGTAAATTTCCTTACCGATTTAAGGCTTGATTTATGGAATAATCTTGAGGTTTTACAAGACGAAATGTACGAAGGAAGATTATGTTATCACTTAAATTATTTTGAAAAAACGTTAAGTACAGGAAACAGAACAATCCCTAAAACAGATTATCATGTTTTTATCGATAAAGAAAATTATAATATCGTTTCTACAGAAAAAACAGAATTTGATAATGGAAATAAAAGCTTTTCTGAAAGAAAACTTTTTGGTGATTATCGCCCGGTTGCAGCATTAAATTCCGGAAAAATTCCGCATAAAATTAATTATGAAATCGAGGATTTTAATGGAGAAACCCTTTATCAGGAAATTCGTGAAAAGATAGAAGTAAACCCTGTCTTTGGAAACAGAATTTTTATGAAAGAAGTATATTTCGGAGGATTTAAATAATCTTCAGCTTCTTTAAATTAAGCAAATTAAATTTGATTGGTTTTCGGCCTATATGCTCAATGTTTTGAGAATAGTACCGGAAACTAATCAAATTTTTTGTTTTTGTATCTATTATCTCAACAAAAGTTTGTGAAATTTAAAGAAATTGGTGTACAATAATCCAAAATTCCTTACTTTCGCACCTCGATTAAGAAAAGGATAAAATGAGTACAAAATTTACTGAATACAAAGGACTTGACTTGCCAACAGTGGCATCCGAAGTTCTTGATTTTTGGAAGAAAGAAAATATATTTGAAAAGAGTGTAACAACCCGTGAAGGTGCTGAGCCTTACGTGTTTTTTGAAGGTCCGCCTTCAGCAAACGGATTACCTGGAATTCACCACGTGATGGCACGTGCGATTAAAGATATTTTTTGCAGATATAAAACTCAAAAAGGTTTTCAGGTAAAAAGAAAAGCCGGATGGGATACCCACGGTTTGCCTGTAGAATTGGGTACAGAAAAAGAATTAGGCATTACAAAAGAAGATATCGGTAAAACAATTTCTATCGAAGAATATAACGAAGCGTGTAAAAAAACCGTAATGCGTTATACCGACGTATGGAATGATCTGACCGAAAAAATGGGGTATTGGGTAGATATGGAAGATCCGTATGTGACTTATAAACCAAAATATATGGAATCGGTTTGGTGGCTTTTGAAACAAATTTACGATAAAGGTTTGTTGTACAAAGGGTACACAATCCAGCCATATTCTCCAAAAGCAGGAACAGGATTGTCTTCTCATGAAGTAAACCAGCCGGGAGCTTATCGTGATGTTACAGACACTACGATTGTAGCACAATTTAAAACTTTACCGGAAACATTGCCTTCGTTTTTACAAGGTCTTGGTGATATTCACATTTTAGCCTGGACAACAACTCCATGGACATTGCCATCAAATACAGCTTTGACAGTTGGGCCAAAAATTGATTATGTTTTAGTTGAGACAATTAATCCATATACTTTCACACCAGTGAAAGTAATTTTAGCTAAAAATTTGGTTAAAAAACAATTTGGAAAAGGATTTGTAGAAGGAACTGAAGGTGAATTACAAAGTTTTGAAACTGGCGAAAAGAAAATAAATTTACCTTATCGAATATTAAAAGAATTTAAAGGAATAGATTTAGTAGAAATCCGTTACGAGCAATTATTGCCTTATGTATTGCCATATCAAAATGCTGAAAACGCATTTAGAGTAATTGCCGGAGATTTTGTAACAACAGAAGACGGAACGGGAATTGTACATACAGCGCCGACTTTTGGTGCAGATGATGCAAAAGTTGCAAAAGAAGCTATACCGGAAATACCGCCAATGTTGGTTTTAGACGAAAACGGAACTGCAGTTCCATTGGTAGATTTGCAAGGTAAATTTACTTCGCATTTAGGAGAACTGGCCGGGAAATATGTTAAAAACGAATATTATGATGCGGGTCAAGCTCCAGAACGTTCTGTAGATGTTGAAATCGCAATTCGTTTAAAAGAAGAAAATAAAGCTTTTAAAGTTGAAAAATATGTTCACAGTTATCCACACAGTTGGAGAACAGATGAGCCATTATTATATTATCCACTAGATTCCTGGTTCATCAAAGTAACCGATGTAAAAGATAGAATGTTCGACCTGAACGAAACTATCAATTGGAAACCTAAATCTACTGGTGAAGGACGTTTTGGAAACTGGTTGAAAAATGCCAACGACTGGAACTTATCTCGTTCTAGATATTGGGGTATTCCATTGCCAATCTGGAGAACAGAAGACAAAAAAGAAGAAGTTCTTATTGGTTCTGTCGAAGAATTGTACAATGCAATCGAAAAATCTATAGAAGCAGGTTTTCAAAAAGAAAATCCATTTAAAGATTTTGAAATTGGAAACATGTCTGAATCAAATTATGATTTAATCGATTTACATAAAAATGTAGTTGATCAAATTACTTTGGTTTCAGCTTCAGGCCAGCCAATGAAACGTGAGAGCGATCTTATTGATGTTTGGTTTGACTCGGGAGCAATGCCTTATGCACAATGGCATTATCCTTTTGAAAATAAAGATAAAATAGACGAGAACAAAGATTTTCCTGCAAATTTTATTGCAGAAGGAGTAGATCAGACTCGTGGATGGTTCTATACTTTGCACGCTATAGGAACTTTGGTTTTTGATAAAGTAGCATACAAAAATGTTGTTTCTAATGGTTTGGTTTTGGACAAAAATGGAATAAAAATGTCTAAAAGTAAAGGAAATACAATAGATCCTTTTAAAACCATCGAAGAATACGGTCCGGATGCCACACGCTGGTACATGATCATGAATGCAAATCCCTGGGACAACTTAAAATTTGATCTTGAAGGAATTGCTGAGGTTCGCCGTAAATTCTTCGGAACTTTATATAATACCTATTCATTCTTTTCGTTATATGCTAACATAGATGGATTTAAATACGCTGAAGACGAAATCCCGCTAAATGAAAGGCCGGAAATCGATCAATGGATTATATCTGAATTGCATACGTTAATAAAGTTTGTTGACGAATGCTACGAAGATTATGAGCCAACAAAAGCAACAAGGGCAATTTCTGATTTTGTTCAGGAAAATTTAAGTAACTGGTACGTTCGTTTATGCCGACGTCGTTTCTGGAAAGGGGAATATGCTAAAGATAAAATTGCGGCTTACCAAACACTTTATACTTGCTTGCTTACAATCAGTAAATTAAGTGCTCCGGTCGCTCCTTTTTTCATGGATAAATTATACCGCGATTTGACAGCTTCTACAAAATCTGAGGAATTTGCCAGTGTTCACTTGGCTGAATTTCCAAAATTTGTCGAAAACTTTGTTAATAAAACGTTGGAAAGCAAAATGCAGAAGGCGCAGACGATCTCATCTTTGGTTTTATCATTGCGTAAAAAGGAGATGATAAAAGTACGTCAGCCTTTGCAAAAGGTAATGATTCCGGTACTTGACGAGAAACAGCGCGCTGAAATTGAAGCGATTTCTGACTTGGTAAAAGCCGAAGTAAACGTAAAGGAAATCATACTTTTAGATGATGATTCGGGTATCCTCGTAAAACAAATTAAACCTAATTTTAAAGCATTAGGGCCGCGTTTTGGAAAAGATATGGGATTGATTTCTAAGGAGATACAAGGTTTTTCTGCAGATCAAATCAATCAGTTGGACAAGCAGGGGACGTTAGATATTGTAATTGCTGGAAATAATGTAACTTTATCATTAGAAGACGTCGAAATAACATCACAAGATATCGAAGGATGGCTGGTTGCAAATTCAAACGGAATAACAGTTGCGCTTGATATAACAATCACCGAAGAATTAAAAAACGAAGGTATTGCGCGTGAGTTGGTAAACAGAATTCAGAATATCCGTAAAGATTCAGGATTTGAAGTTACTGATAAAATTAAAGTGCAAATAAAAAGAAGTGGTCTTCTCGAAGAAGCAATTCTTAAAAACGAAGATTACATCAAATCAGAGACATTAACAGATAGCCTGGTTTTTGTTGACGCCCTGGAAAACGGCACAGAAATTGAGTTTGATGATATTAAAACAACGATAATAATTTCAAAATAATATAAATACCATGATAGATGAAATTACAAGATACTCTGACGCTGACTTGGCAGAGTTCAAAGAAATAATTCAAAATAAAATACAAAAAGCACAAGCCGATCTGGATTTAATTAAAAGTGCTTACATGAATGATTTAAATAACGGAACAGATGATACATCTCCAACCTTCAAAGCTTTTGAAGAAGGAAGTGAAACAATGTCAAAAGAAGCAAACTCACAGTTAGCTATCAGACAGGAAAAATTCATCAGAGATTTAAAAAATGCATTATTCCGTGTTGAAAATAAAACATACGGTATCTGTAAAGTAACAGGTAAATTAATAAGCAAAGAAAGGCTTAAAATCGTTCCTCATGCTACAATGAGTATCGAAGCTAAAAACTTGCAGAGATAAATAAAAATAAGCGCTCCTTTAAGGAGCGTTTTTTTGTTTAAGCTTTTAATGGAAGGAGATGTGACAGAGTAATGAGGTTTTGAAAGAAATATTCTCTATTTAAAAAGAATCGCCCTAAATAAAACAACGTTGTTTTTGTAAGTTAAATAGATAGGCAGATTAACATTTAAATATAATTTTTTATTAGAACCAACTTTGTTTGCTAAAGATGGTTCTAATAAAAAAAAAACAGATTAGGCTAAATTCTTTTCTAATTCTGATTTATGTTTTCTTAAAATGGCCCTTGTCATCCCCAAGTTTGCCTTAGTAGAATCTGCAGCCAGATAAATCATAAATTTTTTATTTGGTGAAATGTCGATAATGTGAATTTGATTAGAAAGCGTAATCAAAATATCTTCTATATCCTGATTTAAATTTAAAGCTTTTACAGCGTTTAATTTTGCTTTAACTACCTCAAGATTGTATGCGGCAGCCAGTTCAGGGTCAAAAGCCGGATCAACAGTTAAATTTCCAAAGCTTAATCCGGATTCAATTTCGGTTACAGCTACAGCTATAAAGCCATTTACGTTGGTTTTCATTTCATTTAAAAACACATTTAAAAAATCATTACTCATAGTTTGTTGATATTAGTGGTTAATTGTTGTATGTTATTTTAATAAGGAATTTTTACTTAATTCAGCAGAAACTTCTTCAAGAGACCTCATGAGTAAAGCGAGATTGCTTCCTTCTTTTGAAAACGCGACAATAAAATTAGAACCACTGATTTTATTTCCAACTACAACACCATCAGGGTTTTAAGATAAAGTTGTTTCAGTATACCTTTTTCAAGATCTGCCACGAATTTTTCGCTCATAGATAATATAGCCGCACTCATTGCTGCTGTGCTGTCACCGTAATCGATATTAAGAGAAGTTATTAATTTGCCCTTTCCGTTTACGATTAGCGCCGCAGTAGATTTTGTGTCTACCAGAAAATCGTTTAAAGTAGTTGTGATTTCGGTCATGATTTGTAAGATTTTCAAATAATTGTTAAAATTGGTTCATTTTTGTATCTTTATAGGCGTGTGGCTGATGTTAACACTAAACAACTGTTAATTTATTTAACAAATATAAATTAAAATATGTATCATTGTAAACTAAATAGTTAATAATTCAAATTTTTTACCATAAAAACCTTACACAATGGCTAAAGTGCTGAAATTTAAAGATGTGAACTCCGATGTCGAAAGCAGATTGAAAGAGTTTGAAAAAATGCGTATAAAATATAAAGCAGATATAAAAAAAGGAGAAGCCAAAAAAACCAGTGCCGGAAAAGAAGGGGGTTTGCTGAAATCTATTTCAAGTTTTTTTGCTGATGCCCCAAAAACACCTGCAAATTCCGGTTTGAAAAAATAATGCTATATTTGGTTTTATTACAAAAGAATTAACGCTCCATTAGGGGCGTTCTTTTTGATTAAATTATTACTTTTGCCCATCAAAAAATCATAAAATGTCATTACGAAAAGCGTACTTCCTTATATTTTTAGTTTTACTTGTTGATCAGATTTCAAAAATCTATGTAAAAACAAATTTTACACTAGACTATCCAGATAATGAAGTTAAGATTTTTGATTGGTTCAGAATTCATTTTATTGAAAATGAAGGAATGGCTTGGGGAACAAAAATACCAGGGGAATATGGGAAATTAATTTTGACAGTATTTAGGATATTCGCAGTAGTTGGAATCGGGTTTTGGTTGACAGATTCTGTCAAAAAGCGTCATTCAACTTATTTAATTGTGTCAATTGCTTTGATTTTTGCAGGAGCTGCGGGAAATATAATCGATTCTGTTTTTTACGGTGTTATTTTTGATGACAGCCATGGAAAACTTGCTACAATGTTTTCACCGCAACCTTACGGAACATGGTTTCATGGTTTGGTTGTAGATATGTTCTATTTTCCTATCTGGGAAGGAAATTTGCCATCCTGGCTGCCTTTTTTCGGAGGAAAACATTTCATGTTTTTTAATGCAATCTTTAATGTTGCGGATATGGCAATTTCTACAGGAGTAGGTATTTTACTTGTTTTCAATAAAAGAGCATTTCCAAAAACAGCATAAATTTTTAAATTCCAAAATAAAGAAATTCCAAATTTCAATATCGGTACACAAAGTGCCTTAATATTGGAATTTGGGATTTCTCTTTTTTAGTGATATTGGAATTTAGAATTTTATTTCTGGAATTTTACAACATTGGTATTGATAATTAATGTACTATTTTTACAGTACAAAACAAATGCTATGCAAAGTTCGTCTTTTTCTATTTATGATGCGTCTGCAGGATCTGGAAAGACCTATACTTTGGTCAAAGAATACCTTAAAATTATTCTTTCTTCTCCCAAAAATGACGCCTATCGTAATATTCTGGCGATAACATTTACCAACAAAGCGGTCCATGAAATGAAAAGCCGTATTGTTGGTAGTTTGTCTGAATTTGCAAAAGACAACCCCTCAGCAAAAGCAATTGATTTAATGGAAGATCTTTCGAGAGAAACCGGTTTGTCTGTCATTAAAATTAAAACAAAATCACAAAGTATCATCAAGCATCTTATTCATAATTATGCAGCGTTTGATATTTCTACCATCGATAAATTTACGCACAAAGTAATTCGCGCATTTGCCCATGATCTTAATTTGCCAATGACTTTTGAAGTAACATTGGATACCGAAAATTTATTGATAGAAGCGGTAGATGCAATCATCGCTCAGGCAGGTCAGGATGAAACACTGACCAAATTGCTGATTGATTTTACGATGGAAAAAACCGATGACGATAAAAGTTGGGATGTTTCCAGAGAGATTCTTGAAACAGGGAGATTGGTCTTAAATGAGAATAATCGAAATGAAATTTCTCATTTTCAGGACAAATCCATTGAAGAATTTGTTGAAATAAAAAAGAAAATGTCGGCCTTATGCGCTGCGTTAGAAAAAGAAAATACCGATTTTGCTTTAGAACTTCTTGATTTAATTGATAAAAATGGAATTGATCTAAAGTCATTTTCAAGAGGAACTTTTCCTAATCATTTGGAAAGTATTCGCGATGGAAAATTTAATCCAAAAAATAAAACTTTTCATGAATTTGAAGATATAGCGATTAATAAAACAGCAAAAGACAAAGCGTTAATCGAAAGCCTTATTCCGGAGTTTCTCCAGGTCTTAAATAAAATCTATAAAAATTTTGAGAAAAGGGATTTTTACAAAGCCTTTCTTAAAAATATAACACCACTTTCCCTGCTAAACACAGTTAGTAATGAATTGGCCAAAATTCAGTCAGAACAAAATATTCTGTCTATTTCAGAATTCAATGCCATAATTCATCGTGAAATTCAAAACCAGCCGGCACCTTTTATTTATGAGCGCTTAGGAGAACGCTATCGTCATTTTTTTATTGATGAATTTCAGGATACTTCAGAAATGCAATGGCAAAACCTGATTCCGCTTATTGACAATGCACTGGCTGGCCAGGACGATTTTGGAAACAAGGGAACACTAATGATTGTTGGAGATCCAAAACAGTCAATTTACCGTTGGAGAGGAGGAAAGGCAGAGCAATTTATTGAACTTAGTAAAGAAGGAAACCCCTTTGCAAATCCGGATAAAAAAATTGAACATTTAAATACCAATTATAGGAGCTACAGCGAAGTAATTGATTTTAATAATGCTTTTTTTAAACTGATTTCTGCTGAATTTACAAATGCTGACTATAAAGACCTTTATGAAAATCACAGTTTTCAGAATACAAATTCTAAAAAAGGCGGATATGTAAATATTTCTTTTCTTCCGATAATAGAAAAAAATGATTTTGCCGATGAAGATGAAGTTGTAGAAAAATCAGATTTATATGTATTGGCAACTCTAAACACGATTATGAATGTAATTCGTGAAGGTTTTGAATATAAAGATATTGTAATCCTGACCCGAAAAAGAGATCAGGGAATTGCTATTGCCAATTATCTGACCGAACAAAAAATTCCGCTTTTATCTTCAGAAACTCTGATGATCCAAAATGCTACAGAAGTGCGTTTAATTGTTTATTTATTGAGATATCTAAATAATAGTGCTGATTTAGACGCAAAAGCTAATTTTCTGCATTTTTTGGCTACAGCCAAAGAAGTAAAAATGCCAATACATGATTTTATTGCACTTGGCATGTCGCACAAATTTGAAAAAGATTTTGAAAACTGGCTTCTCTCATTTGATGTTTTATTTTCTTTTGATGATGTCAGAAAAAAATCTTTGTATGAAGCTGTAGAAATCATTATAACAAAATTTGTTCTTCCTTCAGAAGGAAATGCATATGTGCAATATTTTCTGGATATTGTTTTAGAACGCGATATTAGGAATCAGGCCGGAATAGCCGATTTTTTAAGTTTTTGGGATAAGAATGCTCAGAAATTCAGTATCCCATCGCCGGAAGGGAATAATGCGGTTCGCATTATGACTATCCATAAATCTAAAGGACTGGAATTTCCGGTTGTTATTATGCCTTTTGCAGAGGAAGATTATAATAGAAAACCAAAGGATAAACTTTGGCTGGATACAGAAGAAGCCGACTTAGGGGTGCCAAAAGCCTTAATTGATAATAGCAGTGCCGTTGAAGGTTTTGGTGAAAGTGCTTCGGCTGTTTTTAATTTGAAAAAGCAGGAAGAGCTGCTGGATAATATCAATGTTTTGTATGTAGCCTTAACCCGCGCAGAAGAACAGCTGTATGTTATTTCTCAATCTTTGAAAGAGAGAAAAGATGGTGAGTTCCCAAATAATATGGCTTCATTTTTCATCAAATATCTAATGAATAAAGGAATATATGATTCTGAAAAATTAGAATATGAATTTGGAAATAAAACTAAACTTTCTCCTTCGCATCATTCTGTTGATTTGGTAAAAGCGATTCCGATTGTTTTTGAAGTTTTAAATCCAAAGAACATAAAAATTGCTCAAAGAGAAGCTTTAATGTGGGGTACACACCAACAGGAAGCAATTTCATATGGAAATATAATTCATGAAATCCTGGCTTTTGTCAAAGACAAGTCAGATGTTGATCTTGCTGTTACAAAAGCAATAGAAAATGGCCTCATTACATACGATCAGACAGAAAAGGTTTTGTCGACATTGAAAGAAATAGTCAATCATGATGAATTGCTTGTTTGTTTTGATGGAAAAAACAAAATCTTAAATGAACAGACTATTGTCCAGAAAGAAGGTAAAATTTTGAAACCAGACAGAATTGTTCTAACTGCAAATAAAGAAGCATATCTTCTGGATTATAAAACCGGAGTTAGTAATGCAAAATACACACGACAAATTCAAGAATATCAGGATGCGATTGAAGATTTAGGATATAAAGTGTTAAAAAGAGCATTGGTGTACATCGGTTCGGAAATTGATGTGGTAAATTTGTGATAAAATTAATCAGATGTTAAAGCGTATAGCGACTCCAAGTTGTTAATATTTAACATATTAAATAAATAAAAATGTACGGTAAAATTAAAGAGCATTTGCAAAGTGAGTTGCGGACTATTGAAGAAAACGGAATTTTTAAAAAAGAACGTATTATAACTTCGGCCCAGGGTGCTGAAATTACTATTTCTACTGGTGAAACAGTTTTAAATTTTTGTGCTAATAATTATTTAGGACTTTCGTCGCATCCTGAAGTTGTTCAGGCAGCAAAAGACGCCATGGATACTCATGGTTTCGGAATGTCGTCAGTTCGGTTTATCTGTGGAACACAAGACATTCACAAAACCTTAGAAAAAAAGATTGCAGATTTTTATGGTACCGAGGATACTATTTTATACGCTGCAGCCTTTGATGCAAATGGTGGTGTTTTTGAGCCGCTGTTGGGAGAAAATGATGCTATAATTTCAGATAGTTTAAATCATGCCTCTATTATTGATGGCGTTCGTTTGTGCAAAGCGGCACGTTATCGTTATGAAAATAGTAATATTGAAGATTTAGAACAGCAATTAATTAAAGCAAATGAAGCTGGTGCGCGTTTTAAACTGATTGTAACTGATGGTGTCTTTTCAATGGACGGAGTGGTAGCTCCTTTAGATAAAATCTGTGATTTGGCTGATAAGTACGATGCTATGGTGATGGTTGATGAGTGTCATGCAGCAGGATTTATCGGTGCAACCGGAAAAGGAACTCTTGAAGCAAAAGGAGTGATGGGAAGAGTTGATATTATAACAGGTACTCTGGGCAAAGCATTAGGCGGAGCAATGGGAGGTTATACAACTGCAAAAAAAGAAATCATAGAATTGCTGCGTCAGCGTTCAAGACCTTATTTATTCTCCAATTCACTTGCTCCTGCTATTGTTGGAGCTTCCATTAAGGTTTTTGAATTATTAGAAAAAGATACTTCCTTAAGAGATAAATTAGAATGGAATACAAATTATTTTAAGGAAGGAATGAAAAAAGCAGGATTTGATATTATCGATGGCGATTCTGCAATTGTTCCTGTTATGTTATATGATGCAAAATTATCACAGACAATGGCAAATGAGCTTTTGAAAGAGGGAATTTATGTTATTGGATTCTTTTTTCCCGTGGTTCCCAAAGATAAAGCAAGAATTCGCGTACAATTGTCTGCCGCACATACAAAAGAGCATTTAGATAAAGCCGTAAGTGCTTTCGTATCAGTTGGTAAAATGTTAAAAGTTATATAATTCCCATTTTATTTAATTTTTGTAGGTTTTTTTTAACATTTGATTTTGTATTTAAAAATTTTGGTGTTACTTTTGCTTGTAATTAACTAAATTGTAATTAAAAAAATTAAGTATGAAACATCTTAACAAACTTTTAGTTGCTGTAATGATGGTGATGGGTTTATCCTCACACGCGCAAGACAGTAACAATCCATGGGCTATCTCTTTTGGAGTGAATGCCGTGGATACTAGGACTAGTGCAAGTCCAGAACATGTTGACTTTTTTCCGGCGCATTTCTCTCAGCCATTTGCAGTAAAAGATAACTGGAATATTCTTCCATCTTTATCTTACATTGGAGTGTCTAGATATGTAGGTTCAGGATTTTCTGTTGGTTTACAAGGGTCTGTGAATAAAATTGACAAATATGTTCGTTTTGCTCCAACTGCTCCAGGTCACGATGGGAGAGGAATGATTGTTGAAAATCCAGGTGATTTGATGTATTACGGAATTGATGCTACTATTAAGTACAGCTTCCAGGAATTAATCAAATCTAAAGTTGTTGATCCTTCGTTATCTGTTGGTGGAGGTTATACTTTCTTCGGAGATAGCAGCTACGGAACAGTTAACCCAGGTGCTGGAATAACTTTCTGGTTTACTGATGCTATTGGTCTTGAGCTTGCTACAAGATACAAATGGTCAGTTAGTGGTGATAGAGAAGATGCTTCTGGAACTCCAGATGCTCCATCTCACTTTCAACACACTGCAGGTTTAGTTTTCAAATTCGGAGGTAAAGATACTGACGGAGACGGAATCTATGACAAAGATGATGCTTGTCCAGATGTTGCTGGTTTAAAACAATTCAACGGATGTCCTGATACTGATGGAGACGGAATCGTTGATGCTTCTGACGCTTGTCCAGATGTATTTGGTTTAGCTGCATTAAACGGATGTCCAGATGCTGACGGTGACGGAATTGCTGATAAAGATGACGCTTGTCCAGATGTTGCTGGTTTAGCTGCTTTAAAAGGTTGTCCAGATGCTGACGGTGACGGAATCGCTGATAAAGATGACAAATGTCCTACAGTTGCTGGTCCAAAAGAAAACGGTGGTTGTCCTTTCTTAGACGCTGATAAAGATGGTGTTCTAGACAAAGATGATGATTGTCCTACAGTTGCTGGTCCTGCTAGTAACAGAGGATGTCCAGAAGTAACTTCTGAAGCATTAGAAGACCTTAAAGTTCAAGCTAGAGCAATCTACTTTAACTCAGGTAAAGCTACTTTCAAAACTGGTGACAAAGAAACTCCAGCTAGATTAGATGCTATTAAAGAAATCCTTAAAAACTATCCAAACGCGAAATTCTCTATTGAAGGACACACAGATAGTACAGGTTCTGCTAAAATCAACCAAAAACTTTCTGAAGACAGAGCAAACGCTGTATTAAACGCTTTGATCGAAAGAGGTGTTAGCGCTGATAACTTAGTAGCTAAAGGATTTGGATCTACTGTACCAGTTGCAAGTAACAAAACTGCTGCAGGTAAAGCACAAAACAGAAGAACTGAAATCAAACATATTGGTTCTAAATACGAAGGTAAACTATAATTTACCTTTTAAATAAATACTAAAAGCCATTCTTAATTGAATGGCTTTTTTTATTTTTATCAAATGATAAATACTTCTTTTCTCGAAAAAATTGCAACTGTTATAATTCAGGATTATTCAGAACGACTGGCTGAGACTACTATTATTTTACCAAATAAAAGAGCCAGAGTTTTTTTAATAGAAGCATTGAAAAAAGAAACTACACATACAATACTTTCTCCGGATATTATCAGTATTGAAGACTTTGTGCAGGATGTGGCAGCTATAAGAGCTGTCGATTCAATTGAACTCTTATTTGAATTTTACGAAGTATATCTTTCAGTCACTGAAAAACAACATCAGCAATCTTTTGAATTATTTGCCAATTGGGCAAAAACACTTCTTCAGGATTTTAATGAAATAGACCGTTATTTATTAGAGCCTTCCCATGTTTTATCTTATCTAAAAGATATTGAGGACATAAAAAAATGGGGATTAGAAGTAGAGAATAAAACCAAACTTTTAGAAAACTATATTGATTTCTGGAAACTTCTTCCCATGTATTATGAATCTTTGTATAATCATTTGCTTAATAAAGGAATTGGGTATCAAGGGTTGATTTATCGAGAAGCTGTTAATAATTTAAATCACTTTTCAAATACTATATCCAATAGAACTTTTATTTTCGCAGGATTCAATGCCTTAAATGCAGCAGAAGAAAAAATTGTTCAGCATCTTCTTGCCTTAGATCAGGCTAAAATTTATTGGGATGTAGATCAGGTCTTTCTGAATGATCCCTATCATGATGCCGGGCTTTTTGTTAGACGTTTTAAGGAAAACTGGAAACACTATAAATCAAATCATTTTGAATGGATTGTGAATGATTTTTCCCAGTCAAAAAACATTCAGGTTATTGGAACTCCAAAAACAATTGGTCAGGCCAAATTAGCGGGTAGTATTATTGAAAACATAATTGCAGAGAATCCAACAACATCTCTTGACAAAGTTGCGATCGTTTTGGGCGAGGAAAATTTGTTGATGCCCGTTTTGTATTCTTTACCATCAACTGTTGGAGCGTTAAATATAACCATGGGATATTCAGGAAAGAATAATCCATCACAAATATTGATTGCAAAATTATTCAAAATGCATACTAATACACTTTCAAGAAAAGGAGATAGCTATGTTTTTTATTATAAAGATGTTCTTGACATTCTGACACATCCATTAGTAGAGCCTTATGCAAATACACATAATTTAGTAAAAATTATAAAAGAGAATAATTATACTTTTATTACACATAACAGATTGTTTGAACTCCATTCAAATCCATCTGTTTTATTTCAATTATTATTTCAGAAGTGGGAGAGCAGTTCAATAGTGGTTCTTGAAAACATATCAGCTCTTTTGCTTTTAATTAAGGAGAACTTTAGCAATGACAATGAAGAAGAAAAAATTGCGAAGTCTTTTGTATTTGCTGTTTTTAAAGTCATCAATAAACTTATAAACTACTATTCTAAGCATGCACATATTGATAATATTGATACCTTATATGCAATTTATAAACAGGTAATTGATGTTGCCGAAGTTTCTTTTGAAGGAGAGCCTTTGAAAGGACTACAAATTATGGGGGTTTTAGAAAGTCGTGTTCTGGATTTTGAAACCGTAATTGTGACATCTATGAATGAAGGAAAATTTCCTGCAGGAAAATCTCAAAATTCTTTTATTCCTTATGATGTTAAAAAAGAATTGGGATTGCCTACATTTAAAGAAAAAGATGCTATTTATACCTATCACTTTTATCATTTATTGCAAAGGGCCAAAAATATATACCTGATTTATAATACCGAGAATGATGGTTTGGATGCCGGAGAACGTAGTCGTTTTATTACGCAGCTGGAAGTTGAAAAACAATCTGCACATAATCTTACCTTTGATATTTATAATCCGCTTTTGCCTGCATCGGCATATACGCCAATGATAGTTCCCAAATCTGATGCCGTTATGGAGCGATTAAAAGAGATTGCAACAACCGGTTTTTCTCCATCGGCTCTGACGAGTTATATCAGGAATCCGATTGATTTTTATTTTCAAAAAATTCTTCGAATTCGTGAAGTTGAGGAAGTTGAGGAGAATATCGCCTTAAATACCTTAGGAACTATAATTCATGAAACATTAAAAGCGTTATATTACCCATTTATAGATAAACATATTTCGGAAAGAGACATTACAAATTGTTTTAAATTGTTGGATGACGAAGTCCTGAAACAGTTTAAGTTGGTTTATAAAGAAGGAGAAATTAAAAAAGGACGTAATCTTTTAGCTTTTGAAGTTGCGAAAAGAAACGTATCTAATTTCCTGAAAATGGAATTGGAGTCTATAAAAAATGGAGATGCAATTACTATCATTGCTTTGGAAAAAACGTTTGAACGGGAATTTCATCACCCGGACTTGCCATTTCCCGTTTTGATTAAAGGAAATGTTGACAGGATTGAATTGCGTAATGGAAAGGTAAGAATTATCGATTATAAGACTGGAAAAGTAGAAAAAGCAAGTGTTACTCTTAAATCATGGGATGGATTAACTGGCGAGCTAAAAAATGATAAAATAATTCAGGTTCTTGCTTATGCGTTTATGTTTGAACCTTTGGCAAAAGATATTCCAATGGAAGTTGGTATTATTTCATTTAAGAATTTAAAATCAGGATTTCTTCCTTTTGGATTTAAAGAGGATAAAGAACTTACATTAAATGTAACCAAAGAGATACTGAACAGTTATTTGAATGAAATTGCCTTATTATTAAAAGAAATTTTTGATATTAATAAGCCCTTCGAAGAGAAAATAAATTAGCGATGAAAGATATTATTTCAAAACTATAATAACTTTGCCTCCGATATTGAAAAAGGCTGTTCAAGTTCTTGAACAGCCTTTTTGCTTTTTGCAGATTTTATTTATTCGAAAAAACCTGATAATATAGTTTTTAATTCTTCTTTGTTTTCGATATGGCTCATGTGGCCGTCATCAAAAGAAACTAATTCTGCGGTTGTATCTTCGATTTGAGTACTATTTTCTTCATAATCCAAAACAGGATCTTTTCTGCCTAATACCAGCAAAACCGGAAACAGATTCTTATGAAGCAAATCTTCCCTGTCTTTTCTTATTTTCATGCCCTCAAGTGAAGCTATAATTCCCTGCAAAGGCGTTTTTAAAGCTTGTTCTTTTACTTTCTCAATTTCATCTGCTAATCGGATTCTGTTATTTTCACTGAATAAATTAGCAATGGCCAAACTTACAAAGCTGACATAATTTTGCTTAACCGCTTTTATGGCCCGGGTTCTGTTTAGTTTTTTGTCTGCACTGTCTTCTTTAGAAGTCGAATTCTGTAAAACTAATTTTTGGACTTTTTCCGGGTATAATTCGGCAAAAGCCAAAGCAACATAGCCACCCATTGAATGCCCTAGAATAATTGCTTTTTCTATTTTTAAATGTTCCAAAACTTCGTTAACAGCACCCGCATTATCTTCCATTTCATGAACATAACCCAAACAGTCCGATTCACCGTGGCCTAATAAGTCAATAGTAATAACGCGGTATTTTTTTGAGAAAAAATCAACATATTCCTGCCACATTATTTTGTTTTCCAAAAAGCCATGGAGAAGTACAATTGCAGTTCCTTTACCAGAATCAGCAAAAGATATTTTAGTGTTTTTATATAGAATATTTTTCAAAACAAACTTTTAAAGTGTGAAATACAAAGGTAATAATTGAAAAATTATATGAGAAATATAAGTTCATTTCAGTCAAAAATATAAGTTATTGAGTTCAAATTAAATGAGCTTAAGCAGTTTATATGGAAAAAAATGGCTTTCAGAAATGAAAGCCGTTTTGGGTTTTTATGATTTTAAAAAAGAATTAATAGTAGAGAAATATTTTTCTTTACATCATCCATGCGTAGAACTATTATTATTCATTCATTAAAGTCTCAATCTCATCAGCTTCAACCGGAATATTACGCATTAGGTTAAAAGGCGCGCCTTTTTCCTGAACTACCACATTATCTTCCAGACGAATTCCGAATTTTTCGGCTGGAATATAAATTCCCGGTTCAACTGTAAATACCATATTAGCCTTCATTGGTTCGTGAAGTAATCCGTAATCGTGCGTGTCAAGACCCATGTGGTGAGAAGTTCCGTGCATGAAATATTTTTTGTAAGCAGGCCAGTCCGGGTTTTCGTTCTGAACATCGGCTTTGTCAATCAGACCTAAACCTAATAACTCTGAAGTCATGATTTTACCCACTTCAACATGATATTGTTTCCAAAGTGTTCCTGGAGTCAGCATTTTTGTAGCTTCGTTTTTAACTCTCAAAACGGCATTGTAAACTGCTTTTTGTCTTTCAGTGAATTTTCCTGAAACCGGAATCGTTCTTGTCATATCGCTTGAATAATTCGCATACTCTGCCGCAACATCCAATAAAATCAAATCTCCGGCTTTACATTGCTGATTGTTTTCGATATAATGTAAAACATTTGCATTGTTTCCAGACGCAATAATTGGCGTATAAGCAAAACCTTTAGAACGGTTACGAATGAACTCATGAGCCAATTCTGCCTCAATTTCATATTCGGTAACATTTGGTTTCACGAACGAAAGCAATCTGCGGAAACCTTTTTCTGTAATATCACAAGCCTGCTGAATCAAATCGATTTCTTCGCTTTCTTTTACAGAACGAATGCGCTGCAAAATCGGATTACTTTTTGCAACATTATGTGCTGGATAACGCTCTTTCCACCATTTTACAAAACGGGCTTCGCGAGTTTCTGTTTCAACAGTTGCGCGGTAATGTTCGTTGGTATTGATGTACATTGTATCGGCGTACGTCATCATTTCGTTCAAAATTTTATGAAAATCCTGTAACCAATAAACCGTTCTGATTCCCGAAACCTGATATGCGCGTTCCTTAGTCAGTTTTTCACCTTCCCAGATCGCAATATGTTCGCTGGTTTCTTTTAGAAAAAGCATTTCTTTTTGATTCTCAAAAGGCGCATCCGGAAACAAAAGCAAAATACTTTCTTCCTGATCTACACCGCTCAGATAAAAAATATCTCTGTGTTGCGCAAAAGGCAAAGTACTGTCGGCACTAATTGGATAAATGTCATTTGAGTTGAAAACCGCAACACTGTTAGGTTTCATTTCTGCCGTAAATTTTCTGCGATTTTTTACAAAAAGAGCGCTGTTTATTTGATGATATTTCATAATAAATTAATTTTTGAACTTCGATTTTCAAAATTAGTGATTTTTGGAGAAGTTGATATAATTGGGTTATTAAAGTTTTCTTATTTTGTTTGAGTTTGCCACGAAGGCACTAAGACACAAAGTTTTTATATAATCTTGTTATTCGAAGAATAATTAAGCGTGAAATGCAGTCCGAAAAAAACATAGCCAATGGTTTCAACTATTGGGATGCAATTTTGTTTCCCGCAATCTGAATTCAAGTTTGAAACCTTGACTATTAAAAAAAATATAAACAAAGAGCACAATCTTGTCATCCTGAGGAACGAAGGAACACATAAGTATCTCGACAAAGATTGGCGATTTTGTTTGTAGAATTTCGCGTGTGTTTCTTCGTTCCTCAGAATGACAAAACTTTGTCGAAAGTTTGAGCATAAAAAAAACCGAAGCTCTCAAACTTCGGTTTTCTGTAAATATATCATAGTAAAAAATTATTTTTTCTCACTTAATAATTTTTCTAAAAAAGCAACTTTCTCTTTTTCAGATTGAATTAATTGTTGGTAAAGCTTTTTATTCTCTTCAAAAGCTTCTATAAGTTTATCAAGTGGATTAAATGTACAATTATTATGATTTATTGAAGAGGAGCCATTATCATATGTATTCCCCATAATATTAAAAACGGCTTCTTCAGAAAAATTTCTTATTGCGTCAGCGGGTACACCCAAAGCTTCGGCAATTTTTTTTAGTTTTTCATCGTCAATGTTTTCGCTTCCTTCAATAATAGAAATAGACTGCTGGTTTGTGCCAATTGCCTGTGCAAGCGCTTCCTGCTTCATGTCTCTCAGTTCTCTAATTCGGCTTATGTTTCGGCCGATATGTTTTGGTTTTGCTGTGCTCATGATTCAAAGATATTTAAAATTCTGTTACAATTTTGGTTTTGGTAGAAAACAAGACTGAGTTTGTAAGATACATTTTGTAAATTGTTTCGCGAATCATAAAAATACAATTTTTCTGACTATTCGATAAATCAGACAGGTTTTAAAAGCCTTTTAGGTTTAGTAAATTATTGCGTAAAAAATGATCATAAAAAAAGCAACCCCCAACGACCATAAAATCTTAACAAAAATAACCAAAAAGTCAAAAGCTTATTGGGGATATTCGAATGAGCAAATACATATCTGGTCTGAATTTTTGACCGTTTCAAAAGAATATATCGAAACTAAATCGGTATACAATTTAATTGTTGATGATAAAATCATTGGCTATTATTCATTTTTCCACGAAAGTGAAAACACTATAAAACTGGATAATTTGTTTGTTTTGCCAGATTTTATTGACAAAGGATTCGGGAAAATGCTGCTGAATGATTTTTTTATTCGAATGAAAAATAGTGATGTTCAAAAAGTAATTCTAAACTCAGAACCAAATGCAGAGGATTTTTATATTAAATTCGGTTTTGTAAAAGTAGGTCAAATTGAAACTTCTATTAAGAATCGATATTTGCCAATTATGGAGTTGAATTTTTAAATTATCGAAAGTTGCAAACAAAATAAAACAATACAGTTCAATAAAAAAGTAAATTTATTGAAGTTTTAGCATTACAAAAAAAAATACATTATGATTGACAGAGAAAGAATAATTAAGAATTATGTTGAACGTTATAATCAATTTAATATTGATAAAATGATTGTTGATTTTAGCAGTGACATTATTTTTGAAAATATCCAGGATGGTGAAATAAACATGACATTAACCGGACTTAATCAATTTAAAGAACAAGCTGAAAAAGCGAAAATGTATTTTTCAGAAAGAGAGCAAACTATTACCGCTTTCAATCACCTTGAATTGAAAACTGAAATCGAGATCGATTATCATGCTGTTCTGGCAATGGATTTTCCTAACGGAATGAAAATTGGAGATGAATTAAACTTAAAAGGAAAATCAATTTTTGAATTTATAGACAATAAAATTGTTCGATTAACGGATATAAGTTAATTATTGTTTAAGTAAAATGAAAGAATTAAATCCGTCAATAAAACATCATCTGGTCGTTGGGCTCCTTATTGCTTTATGGATTTTTGCTTTTGCCTTCATAATAAAGCCTTTTGATGACGGAACTTTAGATTTCAGATCTTGGTTCTTTATTAGTTTTGGTTTTAGCGCCTTGGCTTTTTTGTGTTACAGCGTTTTGGTTGTTCTTCAAAGTGGAATTTACAAGAAAATCTCAAAATGGAATCTTAGTTTAGAAATCGGAAGCATTGTTTTCTTTTTTCTAATTTATCTGCTTGGGATTTATAGCTTTTACAAAAGTCCGATTTTAAAAGGTGGATATAATTTTTTAGAATTTTTCTCTATCATTTTCATCAAAGTGGCCTTGATTTTAACTCCCGTAATTATTCTGGCCAGAAGATATTTGATAAAACTTATTCCGGTGAAAGAAGATGTTCTCATTTTCACAGGAGAAAATAAGTTAGACATTCTAAAAATCAAAAAAGCCGATCTGGTTTGTATATCCAACGCTCAAAATTATGTGGAAATTTTCTATATAGAAAATGGAAAATTGCATTCAAAATTACTCCGTACGTCACTCAAAAGAATTCTCGAAGATTTTACTTTTTTAGTGCAAATTCATCGCTCCCATTTAATAAATCTGATTCATTTTAAATCCTGGCGAAATTCAAATACAGTTATTTTGACTCAAATCGAACTTCCGGTTTCTAAGAATTATAAAGAAAATGTTTTGACATTGTAATTTCGTACCTAAAACAATATGTTTTGTACCAAAGTCACTGATGTTGATGTTTGCAGCAATTTTTCATTCTAGTTTTGTTTCATCAATTTTAAAATAAATTATGAAAACTAAACATTTTTGCACGCTCGGACTACTATTTTTCCTTACAAGTTATTTGCTGTTTTCCCAAGTATTGCCAGAATTTCAAAGTCCAATCGATTTTGCGCATTGGTTCAATTTAATTGGCGCTTGTTTTTTATTATCGTTTAATGATGTATTTCCTAAAAACAGATTAAAGTCAATTGCTTCCATTGTCACATCTTTAGGAGTTATTGCACACATTGGCCTCTGTACAATCGATTTTATTATGTCGGGTTTTGGTAATAATGATTTTGCGAGAGAACAATTAAGTAAGCATATTAGTAACACACCTTCGATTTTGTATCCTTTTGTGATTGTGGGCCCGTCCTTACTTTTTATTGGTCTTTCTCTACACGCATTGAATTTTATCAAAACAAATACAGTTAGTTCTTTAATGGTTATTATTTCCTCATTAGCAATAGGTTTTTCCTTTTTTATATTGAAAGATGGAGTTTATATGTTGTTAAGTTGTGTGGCTTTTGTTTTTGGATTGGGTTTGCTCCTATTTGGAAGAAGAAGACGCATTAGCTTTACAACATTAAATAATTAAGTTGTTGTTTTGTTTGATTTTTTGTCAATCTTCATTACTCAGATGATAAAAAAGCTTTGTCAAAGGTAAATCAGCATTATTAATAATTTTATGAACTTAAAATGGAATCAGAGAAATCAAAAACCAAGACTTAAATTTCTTCTACCGGGCAATATGCAAACTCGAAAATGAAGGGTAGATTAAAATGAAATGCTATTTTTCAGGCAAATCTCAGATTAATCCTAAAAGGTTAAAATTTTTTAATAGTTTTGGATAAATTCTAATACAACTATCAGCTCGTTTATGAACAAAAAAACCAGATTTTTTAAGAACGTTTTACTTCTTCAATTTATACCCATTCTTTTACTAGGGATTTTAATCTCATCAAATTTTAGAGAACAAAAAATACTTAAAATCAGACAGCTTCATCCTTATGAATTTAATTATGGATATGCAGTTCCGCTATTCGTTTTTGGTGTTGGTTTAATGCTTGCTCTTTTTAGTTTGTTTTCAAAACAAGAAGATATAACGCAAGATGAAGCTGAGATTTTGAAAATTAAACGCAAGCAGAATTTTTGGAAATTTGCGTTTTATTGTAATGTTTTCTTCGTAGGCGTTATTGCCATTTTTTCTGCGGTAATTTTTAGAGAAAATCCAATTGTAATAGATCAGCCAGTACTCTTTTATGGTTCAATAATTTCAAGAGCTTTACTCGTTATTGTGATAAGTCTGGTAACAGCTTCGTTTTTTTTAGCAGCCGGAATCAACTGGAAAACTAATAAGACACTTGCTGTAATTAGTTTAATTTTCAGCTTTTTTATTATAGGAGCTTCAGTTTTTGGAGACATTCTTTTTATGGGAAAATTTCATGAGGCATCTGAAAGCTATAAAATGGCTAAAAACGAAAAAAGAATACCAGTAGAGGGAGAAGAACAACTTGGCGATTATGATGGTGATGATAGTTATGAGGAAAGTGAAGAAGGTGATTACCAAGAAAGTGAAGAAGTCGAAGAAAAAGAACCTCTGGAAATTGATAAGTCAAGACTCACTACTTCTCTGGAATCTACGATGGACAATTTGTTTGTAGAGAAAAATGGCTGGGGAGATGAATTTACATACGTCAGGTCTTATTTGTATAGTCTTTTAAACACACAAACATTTGAGGATGACTTTTATCTTCTCAATTATATGGCAAATTTAAAAGACCGTCCAGCGGAACTTTATTCTGCTTTTGAAAGTTATAAATCAATTCTTTATACTACCGTTTCGGCAGAAACATATCGCGATAATCATTTAGATACAGTTGTAAACGGGTTATTGTTGGTTTATGAAGATGTAGGTACAGATAGTGAACAGCTGAATAAAATTTACAGGGTTATGGAAATGGATCCTGCAGACTCGGAACAAGCTAATATTGGAGGATATTTGCCAGGGTTGGAAAAATATTGTTCTACTTACACGCTTAGGGAACTTAAACGTAATAAAGTTTTTTGTCCTTACGATTCTGATATTGTTTGGTTTTATAGTTTTTGGGCCAGAAGAAACAGAGACGGCTGCGCAAAAGAAGTGGCATTAATTTTAAAAGAAATAAAAGAACATTACAATTAAATACCTTCGGTTAAAGAATGATTAAATCTTATAAAATAATTTTAACAGCTCAGTTTTTTGCATTAGCGGTATTTGCTTTTGTGTTTTATACAATACAATATGGTAATGATTTTGCAGTAATTCCAACAATCCCGTTGTTATTAATGGGTTTGTCTCCGTTGATTTTGCTTGGAGTTTCGATATTAATCCAACGATTAATTGCTGCAATTATATATTCTGATTCTGCAGAAAATGATGAAGAGAAAAAAAGTGAAGATCAATTTTGGAAGATTTCTTATGTTACAAATGTGGTTTTTGGCGCTTTAGTATTTTTATTGTCTGTTTTTTGTGTCGCAGTAAATTTTGGAATTGGAATAAAAGGAAATTACGATTTTGGAGTTAAATTTTCTGTTTTCTTGGCTCTTATAATTATCGCCAGTTTTATAGTTGGTGTTTTTTTAAGAATAAAACAGTCTGTAAATGAAGTAAGTAAATTGCTTGGCGGATTAATGATTTTTCTTTCACTGATTGTTTCTGGAGGTCCCTTGTTTTTTGGATTACAAAATATGATTACGCTGCAATATTATTCAAATGAAGTAATCGAAGCCATAAAAACAGTTCCTGAAGTAGACGAAACATCTATATCAATTGACAGTACTGCTGTAGCTATAGACAGTTTTGCTGTAGATAGTTTAAGAGCTGCCCAACAAAGGGCGATGGAAGATTTGGGAGAACCTGAAGATTATTATGGTATTAAGGATTTTAGTTATCCCGAATTAGAAAGAGAAGTACATACTACAGAGGTATTTGATGGTAAGTATCGCGAAACAGAAACGCTGTTTAAACTTTTTATGTCCGATTTTTTAAGACTTAAAAAAAGACAATCTTTTATGGAGATAAGAAGAGCAATTCATGTTGGTCTATCTCATAAACAATATCCTGAAATTGTTCAAAAAATTAAAGTACTGAGATATAATTCTAATGACATAGAAGATGCATTTAATAGTTGTTATCCTTTAATTTATGCTATAGTATCAGATAAAATTTATTATGACTCCAATTTAAATTTACTTGTAGATGCTTTAATTAAAAGTTATGATGATCTAGATGACGAGGCATTAAATAAAATTTATGGAATTATGGTTACAGGTACAAAAAAAGAGTTTCCTGCTTACTATTTTGAGAGACTTAAGCCTTATGTGTCAAAAGATGTATTACAATTAATTAAGAAAAATGCTGATGAAGATACCGAAAATGAATACAGCACTCAATTGACAACAGTATGGATTTACAGTTTTTGGGCAAGGAGAAATAAAGAAAGGAATATGAGTGTGATTTATGATAATTTAAAACATATGCAAAGTCATTACGCAAGAGACCCGGAATAGTTTTTAATTCTAAAAACAGCATAAAAAAACCGAAACGTTAGCTTCGGTTTTATATTGGAATTTGGAATTTAAAAAATTTGGAATTTAATTCACCCATTTATAATATCTCGCTCCTATCAAATTTGGAATTTCTTTTTCGATTCGGTCTAAAACCCATTCGTTTTTCGGAGTCCTGATACTTTCTTTTTGTTCTTTTTTGTGAAGACTTTCATAAGAATTAAAATCAATTTCTACGCTTTCTTCCAGATTTTCAAAAAGCTTTACATTTGACAAAGCCAATTTCCATTCTGGCTGAATCGTTCCTTCAAAAACTTTCGATTTCGACCCGCTTCCGTAGGCTAAAAAACCAAATTTTGTTCCGGAAACTTCTTTATTGGTGTCATAAAAATGGGCTAAAGTCGACAATAATCCCATGAAAATAGAACCTGTGTAAAGATTTCCGATTAAAGAAGAAGCTAATTCAGCAGGCTGTAATTTCTCGGTTACAAACTTTTTGTATTCGTCTGATTTTCCAACTTCTTTAATTTTATTAAGATAATCTGCAGGTGCTATGTCATCAGCAATAATTTTATCAGAATGATCTAAAGCATAAATTTCTGATAACATTCGGCGTCCCTGAAAAGAATACGGCAAGTGCATTATAATGCTGTTCCAGGTATTGTATAAAGTTTCGGTTGTGTTTTTTAGTTTCTTGAATGAAAAGTAAGCAGATCTCGTACGATCCATATAGCATTGATTTGAATATTGACCGTCAAAAACCGGTTGATCCTTGTGGATTTCGATTTCAGCTTCCAAATTATCAAACCACGGATCGTTGTTTTCGTTTTTTGTAATCATCTCTTTCGAGATAGTTCTGTATGGTTTAAAAAAGTCAAAAACACCTTTTGTGCTTGTGGTCCAATTTTCATCAAAAGCAATAATTTTTGGGTTTGAAGTCACTAACATTGCCAAAGCTCCTGCGCCCTGTGTGTATTCTCCTGTAGAATTTAAATCGTATTTTGCAAAATCGGTAGTAACAACAATTGCTTTTTTAGCCGGGTTTAATCTTACAAAATCAATGCAATTTTGCAAAGCATCAACACCACCAATGCACGCAAAAGTAAAATCAACAACATCACATTCTGCCAAAGTATCTTCTCCGAATTTCTGTTCCATTAAACTAATCAGATAAGAACTGATTGGTTTTGAACCGTCGATGCCGCTTTCGGTACCAACATAAATTCGGCTTATTTCGTTTAGGTTGATTTTATTCTCAATCAAAAGTTTGGTTAAAGCATTTGCTCCAAAAACCACTGCATCCTGATGAACGTCTGGCAAAGTCATTTTTAGTAAACCAAGACCTTTTTCTAATTTTTCTGGTTCAATATTTCTGGCATTCGCCAAAGTTTTTATGGGTAAATGTATGTTTGCTACATCAAATGAAATAGCATCAATTCCTGTTTTCATTCTTAATTTTTTGAGCCGATAAAGGTAAAACTATGCGACGGACTGACAATTTTTTAACCTTATAAAATTTCGGTTTAGAGCAACTTTTGAAGAAAATAAATTAAAACTTTACTTAAAATAATAATTTGATAAACATTTAAGCTCTGAAGATCGATGGAGAATTATGTCGATAACATCTTAAAAATAAGTAATTAAAAAATTCTATACCAAAATTATTTGATATTCAATGAAATTTATAAGTAAAACTACGTATACGTAGTCTATTTTAAAATCATTATAAATAACAACGAAATGGTTGTAGTTCTTTTGTAATTGAGTTATTTTTGTCTAATTTTTTAAAACAAACTACTTAACACTTATGGCACAATCTGCACAGTTGAATGCTTCCATCTTAAAGAAAGTGGCTATGGCTCTTTCGGGAATATTCTTAATCACGTTTTTAGCGCTGCATGTTACCTTAAATTTCATTTCTATTTTTGGTGAAGATGTTTTTAACAAAGCTTCACACTTTATGGGTTACAATCCGCTAATTCAATATGTAATGCAACCTATTTTAGCATTTGGGGTAATTTTCCATTTTGTTATGGGATTTGTACTTACTGCTCAAAATAGAGCTGCTAGACCAATTGCTTATGCAAATTACAACGGAGCTGCAAATGCTTCATGGAGTTCCAGAAATATGATTATTTCAGGATTGGTTATTTTGGCTTTCTTAGGATTGCATTTTTATGATTTTTGGTTTCCTGAAGTTGCCTACAAATATATTGCAGGTACAGAGCCAAATGCTACCAGATATTATGGAGAATTAATTCATAAATTTCACAGCCCGGTTCGTACAGGAATCTATTGTGTGTCTTTTGTTTTATTAGGATTTCACCTTTGGCACGGATTCGGTTCATCTCTTCAGTCAATGGGGATGCACAACAAATATTCAAGATTTTTATCAAAAATAGGTTACGGGTTCGCAGTTGTAGTTCCGGCCGCATTTGTAATTATCGCATTATTTCATCATTTCAATAATTAATATCAATTATAATGGCATTAGATTCAAAAATTCCAAATGGTCCTATAGCGGACAAATGGACAAATTATAAAGATCATATTAATTTAGTAAACCCTGCTAACAAACGTAATTTAGATATTATTGTTGTTGGTACAGGTTTAGCCGGAGGATCGGCTGCGGCTACTTTGGCAGAGTTAGGATATAACGTAAAAGCATTTTGCTTTCAGGATTCACCTCGTCGTGCGCACTCAATTGCAGCACAAGGGGGAATCAATGCGGCAAAAAATTATAAAGGAGACGGTGACTCCGTTTACAGATTGTTTTACGATACTGTAAAAGGGGGTGACTACCGTGCACGTGAGGCAAACGTTCACCGTTTAGCCGAAGTTTCTGCAAATATTATTGACCAGTGTGTGGCTCAAGGAGTGCCATTGGCTCGTGAATATGGAGGACTTTTGGATAACCGTTCTTTTGGGGGAACTTTGGTTTCCCGTACATTTTATGCGCAAGGTCAAACGGGACAGCAATTATTGTTAGGAGCTTATTCTGCAATGAACCGTCAGATTGGCCGTGGAAAAATCAAAATGTACAACCGTCACGAAATGCTGGATTTAGTAATCGTAAACGGAAAAGCAAGAGGTATTATCGCTCGTAACTTAATCACAGGAGAAATAGAAAGACATTCTGCTCACGCAGTAGTAATTGGTTCTGGAGGATACGGAAACGTATTTTTCCTTTCAACAAATGCTATGGGAAGTAACGCAACAGCAGCTTGGAAAATTCATAAAAAAGGAGCATTTTTCGCAAATCCTTGCTACACACAAATTCACCCGACTTGTATTCCGGTTTCAGGAGATCACCAGTCTAAACTGACTTTGATGTCTGAATCTTTGCGTAACGATGGTCGTATTTGGGTTCCTGCAAAATTAGAAGATGCTCAGGCAATTCGCGAAGGAAAGAAAAAAGCAACCGATTTATCTGAAGAAGAAAGAGATTATTTCTTAGAAAGAAGATATCCTGCTTTTGGTAACTTAGTTCCTCGTGACGTGGCATCCCGTGCAGCAAAAGAGAGATGTGATGCCGGTTTTGGAGTTAACAAAACGGGTGAAGCAGTTTACTTGGATTTCGCAGCAGCAATCAAACGTTACGGAACTGAAGAAGCTTACGTAAAAGGTTTGGATGCTAATGATGCCGCTTTGGTAACTAAATTAGGAACTGCAATCGTAAAAAGTAAATACGGAAACTTATTCCAAATGTACTTGAAAATTGTTGACGAGGATCCTTATGTAACACCAATGATGATTTACCCAGCAGTTCACTACACAATGGGTGGAACATGGGTTGATTATAACTTAATGACAACAATTCCGGGATGTTTCTCAATTGGAGAATCTAACTTCTCTGATCACGGAGCAAACAGACTTGGAGCTTCTGCCTTGATGCAAGGTTTAGCTGATGGATATTTCGTATTGCCTTACACAATCGGAGATTATTTGGCTCCGGATATTAAGATGGGAGAAATTTCTACAGACTTACCTGAATTCGTTGAAGCTGAGAAAAATGTAAAAGATCAAATCGATAGATTTATCAATAATAACGGTAAACATTCTGTAGATTATTTCCACAAAAAACTTGGGAAAATCATGTGGGATAAAGTAGGAATGGCTCGTAATGCTAAAGGGTTAACTGAAGCTATCGAAGAAATTGCCGCTTTACGTGAAGAGTTTTATAAAGATGTAAAAGTTCCTGGAAGCGCGAACGGATTTAATCAGGAATTAGAAAAAGCAACTCGTGTTGCCGATTTCTTAGAATTAGGAGAATTGTTTGCGAAAGATGCCTTACACCGTAACGAATCTTGTGGAGGTCACTTCCGTGAGGAATACCAGACAGAAGAAGGAGAAGCACTTCGTGATGATGAAAACTTTGCATACGTTGCAGCTTGGGAATACAAAGGAAAACCAAGTGACGCCGTATTACACAAAGAACCTCTTAATTACGAAAACATTAAATTAGTTCAAAGAAGCTATAAATAGTATTTGAAAAAGTCCTGATACTTATTTCATAATACTTAAAACTTATACAAAATGAAACTTACATTAAAAATATGGCGTCAAAAAAACGCACAAGATAAAGGAGGGATTGTAGAATATCCTATTGATGGGATTGAACCAGATATGTCTTTCCTTGAAATGCTTGATGTTCTTAACGAACAATTAATCAACAAAGGAGATGAGCCGGTAGCATTTGACCACGATTGTCGTGAGGGAATCTGCGGAATGTGTTCATTATTCATCAACGGAGAAGCACACGGACCAGACAGAGGTGTTACAACTTGTCAGTTACACATGCGTATGTTTAAAGATGGAGATACGATTTTTATCGAACCATTTAGAGCAAAAGCTTTCCCTGTAATCAAAGATTTAGTTGTTGACAGAAGTTCATTTGACAGAATCCAGCATGCAGGAGGATTTATCTCTGTAAATACTTCAGGAAATACAATTGACGCGAACACTATTCCAGTTCCAAAAGACGATGCAGATAAATCATTTGATGCTGCAGCTTGTATTGGTTGCGGAGCATGTGTTGCGACTTGCAAAAACTCTTCGGCAATGTTATTCGTGGCTGCAAAAGTTTCTCAATATGCATTATTGCCTCAAGGTAGAGTTGAAGCAACTGACCGTGTTTTAAACATGGTTCACCAAATGGATTTGGAAGGTTTTGGTAACTGTACAAATACAGGAGCTTGTGAAGTGGAATGTCCTAAAGGAATTTCTCTTGAAAATATCGCACGTATGAACCGTGAATATTTAGCTGCAAGTTTGAAAGGATAATATAATCCAGTTTATATATTAGAAAAACGCATTCATTAAGTTGAATGCGTTTTTTTTTTTTTTCTTTCATGTCAGCTTTTTTAAAGTAAAACAATCAAACGCAAAAGCTTTAATAATTTGTTATATGAAATCTTTTTATTTATGTGTTTTTTAAATTTGGTATAAAATAATTTATAACATCAGCCATAAGATGTTTGGTAATTATTTGAAAAACAAGTGCTTTTTGAAATAGGAATCGAAAAGTTCTAAAAGATTCTAAAAATCACAAAGAAAAGAAAATATTGACGTTTTTTAAAGTAAACCTGATTTTGTTTCAGTGAAATAATATGAAATGTTTATTTTTGTAAGTACTAAATGAATTGGCATGAGTATTGAAAATGAAGTTTTGAATTATAGCAAAGAAGAGCGTAAAAATCATATTCTAAAAGAAATCAATCTGCATACACGTGTAAGTTTTGAAACTCTTTCAGCTAAACTTGGCGTTTCAGAAGATACTGTGCGCCGGGACATAAATGAACTTGATGCAGAATCCCTTATAATAAAAGTAAAAGGTGGCGCTATGACCAAGGGATATCATTATTCATCCTCTAATCAGACATATGCCGTCGAAGCAAAACAGGTTATTGCACAAAAGGCTGTAAGTCTTCTTCATGACGGAATGGTTATAATTGTTGATGGAGGTACTACAATCAGAGAGTTTATTCGATTAATTCCGAATGATTTAAATCTTACCGTTTTTACGATTACAGCTTTGTCTGCTGTACAGCTTTTGGACAAACCGAACATTAAAACCATTATGATTGGAGGCAGTATCTCTTCGTATAGCCAAATGTGTGTCAGTGGTGAAGTATTCCATCAATTAGCAAATATTAAAGCAGATCTTTTAGTGTTAGGTACAAATGCCCTGGATGTAAACGGTGGTTATTCAGATTCTGACTGGGAAACCGTACAGGTAAAAAAGGCTATGATTCAGGCTACCAGAAAAACTTCGATTTTAACTATTTCTGAAAAACTGAATACTGTTTTAAAAATGAAAATTGCCGATCTTTCAGAGATTGATTATATAATTACAGAACTGAGTCCGGATAGTAAAGAATTAGAGCCGTATAGAAAGTCAGATTTGGTTCTTATTTAATGCAGTTTTATTGTCTAATATAATTTTTCAAACATGAAAATTGCCTTAATACAATCCGATCTGCAATGGGAAAACCCTTCAGCAAACAGAAATAATTTTGAGTCTAAAATCAATGCGATTGAGGACGTTGAGATAATTGTTCTTCCTGAAATGTTTTCTACCGGTTTTACGATGAATGCTTCAGCTGTAGCCGAAACAATGGAGGGCGAAACTGTTAATTGGATGCAATCATTGGCGAAACAAAGAAATTGCGCCATAACAGGCAGTTTGATTATTGTAGAAAACGATCAATATTATAATAGAATGTTATTTGTTTTTCCTGACGGAGAAATTAAACATTATGATAAAAGGCATTTGTTTTCATTGGCAGGCGAACATAAGTTTTACAGCAGCGGAACTGAAAAAGTCATTGTAGAATACTTAGGCTGGAAAATCTGTCTGCAAATTTGTTATGATTTAAGATTTCCGGTTTTTGCAAGAAATGTCGAAAATTATGATTTGCTTTTGTATGTGGCCAATTGGCCTAAAGTCCGAACAAATGCCTGGGATGCATTGCTCAAAGCGCGTGCGATTGAAAACCTGAGCTATGCTGTTGGTGTAAACAGAATTGGACTGGATATTCATAATTACGAACATACAGGTCACTCTCAGGCTGTTGATTTCTTAGGAAATTATATCCTTGAACCACAAGAAACAGAAGGCGTTTTTATAGTTGACTTAGATAAAAATGCAATGTTGGAAACCCGAAAAAAACTTGATTTCTTAAGTGATAAAGATAGCTTTGAAATAAATATTTAAAATTCATTTACCACTATAATCTCTTCTTTAGGGCTTTTGTTTCGTACAATAATTTTTTTGTACTTCCATACTCTTCTAATTTTATCAGCGCTAATATCTAATTTACCATTTCCTTTAGTGCCTTTAATTCTGACTGATAATAAAACTGAATTATTATTATTAGAATAAACGGTATTTCCTTCTAAAATGGCTAATTTATCTATCGGTTGAATAATTCCGATAGTTTGTATTATTCTTTTGTCTGAATTGGCCTTTTCAATTGCCATTTCATAAAGGGAATTGTCATTATATGCCTGAACAATATCGGTGATGCCCTCCGAGGAATTTGAAGTCAGAAACAGACCAAAAATAAAAACCAACAGAATAGTTGCAGGAACTGACCATTTCCAATTTTGTTTAAGCCAGATTTTCTTTTCAATCAATTCGTTATCCATTTGTTATTGGTCTCAAGTTAAAATCTAGAAAGCTTTCCGCTTTTTTTCTTCTTCTTTTTTCTTTTTATCATCTCTCTTTTTTTCTACTTCGGGACTAAAAGGAATACTTAAGTCTACGGTTTCATTACGATCCCAATTTGCCCGCACATCATATTCTTCCTGATAATAGAATACTTCCTCCGCATATGTTTTATTTAAGAAGCTCCCTGTATCGTATAATTTGTTTTTATTATCATCGTATATAACACGAATTGTAAAGGATTCCGGCTGTACCAGATTAAATTCGATCGTGGTTTTTTCTTCAGAATAAGCACTTGCAAGAACCTGATCTCCTTTTTTGTTGGTTAATTCAATAATAATCGGAAAACGTTTTACATTTTTTAAATTCAAAACTAAATTTCCATAATCAGCCAATTCTTTGGTGGTTAACTTGTACGATAAAGTGTCGTTTGTCTTTTCGTAAAAATCAGTTAAAGCGCCAGGGAAAAATGTAATATTATATTTCTCAGACGGTTCTTTTTTAAAATCAACATACAGTTTCTGGTCAAATCCATCATATTCTGTAGTATACTCAACAGCAGCAGAATCTTTATTGACCAATCTGATTTTAGATTTGTCAAATTTCACCAATGGAGTTTCAGTATCTAATGTAAATCGATCTCTAAAATTAATAACACCATTCTGAACAGCTTTTATATTTAAGGTGTCTTTTTTCTGATCTTTGACCCTAAAAGTAAATTTCTTGCTGTAATTATCTTTGTTAACTTCAAGAGACAATGAATCAGATTTTAAAGGTTTATACCAAATCTGGAGCGAATCTTTCTTAGGGAATTGTGTTACAATGGTTTCTAATATTTCATTATTGTTTTTAAGGACAATCTTTGGCAAAGAATTTTTAAAATTCTGTTTTCCTTCATACGGCAGAAGTAATCTGTTTCCCGAAGCCTGAATTGGCTTGAAAGTCTTTAGCGGAAGCGTTTCCTTAAAAAGTTCCAGCTCATAAACAGTATCTGACGGAACGGTTATGTAATTTTTTAGAAACCCAATCTTGTCATCTTTAGGATTATACTTATTGTTGCTTCCTTTGTCTTTTAAGGCAATCATAAGATACTTTCCTGCTTTTAAATTTTCAAATTTAAAAGTCCTCATACTATCCAGGGTATTGGTAATATATCTTGGGTTTTCTTTGTAAATCATAGAGTCCTTAAACTTATCATTTACTTCATAAAGCATTACAGATACAAAATTGTCTACATTTTTTTCATAAGCATCTTTTATTTTTCCATTAAGTGTAAGGGAGTCAATGTATGATCCGGTAGAAAAAATGTATTTGAACTGATTTAGCGCATTTCCTTCATTATTGTCTGTAATACTTTGTCCGAAATTAAAACTGTACGTTGTGTTGGGATGCAAAGTATCTTTAATCTGAATCTTTATAAATTTGCTGACATTTGTAGGTGTTATCAACGGCTCATATTTCATTGGAGGCGAAATAATAAGTTGTTTGTTGATGTTTTTGAGTTTTACATATTCATCAAAATACAAAGTAATTTCATTTCCTTTAAAATCAGTACTTAAGTTTTTTGGAGTACTTGATACTAAAACCGGAGCCAATGTGTCTTTTAATCCTCCGGTAATGCTGCCTCTTTTGGCACATCCGAACATTAAAAATACCAGTAAAAATGAAATATATTTGAAGTTGTTTTTCAACATAACAGTTTTGAATTTGATTGCACAAAATAACGATTATATTTGCTTTAATTGAAATTTTTTATCCATTTATTAGGATTTTAGAATTACTGATAAATGCTTTTTCAATTTTGAATCCATCCTTTTGATATAATTTCTTATTTTTGATTTTAAATATAATTTCCCCGGTTTTGTTAAAAACATTTTATTTGGTATTGCTGACTTTTCTGCTGGTTTCCTGTGGTAAGAGCGAACAGCCTAAAATCTCTTTTTATTATTGGAAAACAATACTCAAATTCTCCAAAAGCGAAAACGAAATCCTAACGGAAAATGCTGTTCAAAAATTATATGTAAGATATTTTGATATAGGATTGCAGGCAAACACCAAAGAACCAATTCCGATTAGTCCAATCCGGTTTCACGAAAATGTTAGTAAATTCAATATTGTTCCGGTCATTTTTATCCAGAACAAAGTAATGTTACAGTCTGGCTTAGATATCGAAGATCTGTCTAAAAAAACAATTCATTTTGTAGATCAGATAAATGAAAAAAACAAAATTGAATGCAAAGAAATTCAGATAGACTGTGACTGGACATTAACCAGCAAAGACAATTACCTCAAATTTATAGAACGGTTTAAAAAACTTTCAGTCAAAAAATTATCAGCAACCATTCGTTTACATCAGGTAAAATACTTTAGAAAAACAAAGATTCCCAATGTAGATTCGGGAGTTTTGATGTATTATAACATGGGAGCGATAGCAGCAGATTCTTTAAATTCAATTTATGACCAGAAAGTGGCAGCAAAATATTTAAAAAGTTTAAAAAAATATCCACTACATCTGGATGTTGCATTGCCAATATATTCATGGGGAGTTCATATTAGAAATAAGAAAGTGATAGGGTTACGATCCAAGTTGTATGTAAGTGAACTCAAAAAAGATGAAAATTTCGAGCAGATAAGCGTGATGTTTTTTAAAGCGAAACACTCAAACTACAAAAACGGAGTGTTTTATGAGGAAAATGATTTGCTAAAAATAGAAGGCATTACTACAGAAGATTTAAAACAAATGGCAAATGAACTGGATGAAAACCTGGCTCAGTCGCCGAAAGAAATTATATTTTACGATTTAGACCAATTCAATTTAAAAAACTATGAAAAGAATATTTTTGAACAAGTTGTTTCTTGCTTTTAGTACATTATTACTTTTTGTGTATGGAATAATTTATGCTTGTGGAGGAGGCGATGACTGGGATTTTTTTGGTTACAATTCTAATTTTACACCAGAAACTTTTGCCGACAAATCATATTCACCGCTTTTTTTATCGGGCGGAATTTTTTACGGAATTGGTTTTGATACAGAACACAATTCCCGTTTCAACGAAAATATAAAATCAGATTGGGAAATTTATCTCAAAGGAAAAGCAGATACGGCAACGATTCATTATTTTCTTATTGGTGATCAATCGCCAAAATATTATGAAGAGGGAGATAAAATTGCTGCTAATAAAACAGAAGTTGAACAGCTTCATATTTTTTTAAAAACGAAGAAGAATAATAATGCCTCTTTAAAATGGGGTAAAAAAATTAGTTTAAAAGAAGAAAAAGTAAAAGCTTTTATTGAGTTCTTGTATTTAGCGCAAAAGATAGAAACAGTTTCTATAGGAGAAGATTACTGGAGTTATGATCCCGTTGTGGCCAAAACTTTTAATGACTCAAAAATGATTCAGTCTATTGAAAATGTATACAATATGACATCGGATCCATTCTTGAAGAATCGTTATTGGTTCCTTACAATGAAAGCTCGTTTTTATAGTAATGATAAGCAAAAAGCAATTTTGTTTTTTAATAAAACAGAAGCTTCCGTACCCAAAAACATTTTGTATTATCGTGCACTTGCATATGTAGCAGGAGTAAATTACCAACAGAAAAAATATGCAATATCAAACTACCTCTATGCTCAGGTTTTTGACAAATGCCCTCAAATGCGAGTGGTAACGGCCTATAGTTTTCATCCAAAAAACGAAAGCGACTGGACAAAATCGCTTGCAATGGCAAAAAACAATGATGAGAAAGCTGCGCTTTGGGCGATACACGGATATTATAAAGATGAGAGACAGGCTATTGAGAAAATTTATGAACTGAATCCGAAAAGTGAGCATTTAAATTATCTGGCAACGAGGCTTGTTAATTCTCTGGAACAAAAAATTAATAATTCATTTCAGCAAAATCAGGGCGATAATCTTCCTTTAAAAGCACAGACAATTGCAGAAAACAGAACAGAAAATCAGGCTAAAATCGATAAAAAAGCAGTCGATTTGATTGCGAAAATTTCGGCTGCAGGAAATACAGAAAAGCCGTATTTATGGGATATGGCACATGGGTACCTGCAAACTTTAGAAGGCAATTTTGCCAATGCAGACAAGAATTTTGATAAAGCCGAAAAAACACTTCCAAAAACTGAGTTAGCAACAAACCAGCTGCGCTTACTGCGTTTTGTAAATAACCTGAGCAAAATAGACAAGCTCACAGACTCTAATGTAAAAACCGTTTTGGCAGATTTGAACTGGCTGTATCAGGAACTTCCGAAAAATTATAAAGGAGAGGAATTTCGTTATCAAAATGCTGCACAATGGAGCAAGAATTATCTGGCAGTACTTTATAGAGCAAAATCAGATCCTGTGATGGCTGAATTGTTTGGTACTTCACCATATGGTTATTGGAACGCAGGAAACTCTTTTTATGACAATGAAAAGGATTTGTTGAATATGAAAGCATTTTTATCCAAATCAAATAAAACAGAAATTGAGAAAATAGGCGCCGGAATCTATAACTTGAAATTAAAAGACATTAACAACTTTCAGGCAATTCAGGCTACTTTTAAAAACAAAATTCCGGAAGCAATTGCCTTTATACAGCAAACTGATTCTGTGCAGTATTATACTTTTTTGGGAAATCCGTTTAACGGAAATATCAAAGATTGTCACGACTGTGATCATGCAGCATATCAGAAGCGAAAATATTCTCAGATAGAATTCCTGACCACTATAAAAGACATGCAGGATAAACTGGCTCAAAAAGAAGACGTATATACCAATAGTTTGCTGCTTGGAAACGCATTCTATAATATCACTCATTTTGGAAACGGCAGAACATTTTATGAAATCAGTATTGTAGGTTATGGATCAAGTCCGTATTCGTTTAGAGATAAAATGCGGGAAATGATTACCAATTGCAATGTTTCAAAAATGTACTATCAAAAAGCATTTGAGGCCGCCACAACCAAAGAACAAAAAGCAAAATGTATCTATTTGATGGCAAAGTGCGAAAGAAATGAATATTATAATAAGAAATACAATAACATCAAAAGGTATTGGGAGATTGAAGACGATAAAATAAATTTCATTGCCTGGAATGGTTTTAAAACATTAAAAAACGAGTATTCAGATACAAAATACTATCAGGACGTGATAGCAGAATGTGGTTACTTTAGTACATATGTAAACCAATAAAAGGATTTAATACTTGAATGAAATGGTAAATAAAATTGAACATATAGGAATTGCAGTAAAAAATATACAGGACGCTAATATTTTGTTTGAAAAACTGTTGGGTGTAGCATCCTATAAATCAGAAGAAGTGATAAGTGAGGGTGTTTTGACATCATTTTTTCAAACTGGCGAAAGTAAAATTGAGCTTTTGATGGCAACAAACCCTGAAAGCCCGATTGCAAAATTCCTGGAAAAAAAAGGAGAAGGAATTCATCACATTGCTTTTGATGTTGAAGATATTTATGCAGAAATGGAACGTTTGAAAGAAGAAGGTTTCGTATTAATAAACGAAGTTCCGAAGAAAGGGGCTGATAATAAACTGGTAGTTTTCCTGCATCCGAAGAACACAAATGGTGTTTTGGTAGAGCTTTGCCAGGAAATTAAATAAAAAAACAATTTTTTTCTTATAAATAAGCTGTTGAAAATCAATTGAGTTTTGAAAAATGGCAATAGATATTTGAAATTAAATAGAAATCAGACCTTAAAATATTTGGAGTGAACAAAAAATAGTAGTAATATTGCATCCTCAAACCGGTCCTATAGCTCAGCTGGTTAGAGCACCTGACTCATAATCAGGTGGTCCCTGGTTCGAGCCCAGGTGGGACCACAGTTAACATTTAAAAAGCCTTATAAACATTGCGTTTGTGAGGCTTTTTTATTTCTAGGGGACGAATAAGGGGACTAATTTAGTTTTTCAAAAATTTGTTTAGAATATTATATTGCATTAAACTCATTGTATATTTTGCAATTTTTAATTTTTATATACCATCTAGATTATCTTTTCTTTCATCGAAGGCATCTTCAAGTTCAATTTTCTTCAGAAGTTTTTTACACTTTTCATAATCTAAGAGTTGCATATTAGAGCTCTTTTTATTAATCCTCTCCTTAAGAAGAATGTTGTTAAATAGTTCAAAATTTTTAATGGAATTTATTTCATTTAGAGGGTTTTCATCTAGACATATCGCTGTGTTTTCGGTTAAGTGATTTGAGATTTTTTTAATTTGATCTTGAGTATCCAATTTTTTAAGCTTAAATATTGTCTCGTTTTTTGTGCCTAACAAATCAATAAGTTCATGCTGATAATTAGAGTCGAAAATTTGAAACAAGTAGCCTAGTCCATTATAGCTTTTACTAATCACTCTTCTATCAAGATTTATTAATAACCCTTGGAATATTTTTTCAATCTCTTCAAATTCAACATCTCTTTTTTCAGTAGTAAAATACAAACCGTACGATATACCGTATGATATAGATTGTCTATCTCGTATTAATGATTTGTCTATTCCTTTAATATTTTTATATGAGTTATCGCAATAATTTATAAAGTTTTCAAGAATGTCTTTGATTATTATTTTTCTGAAAACTTTATATTCAACTTCATAAAGAAAATCCAAGATATTAAAATAATTATCTTTTTTTGATTTGTAGATTAATTCAATAATTTTTTCTTTATCTACAGATGAGCTTATAAATTCAGCAGCGAAATAGTCTTGAAGAGATTTATGCGCCCATTTTAAAATAATACCATCTCGAACAAATAAAGGGACATTTGATTCTATATCTTCGATGAAATTGAGTTCTTTAAACTCAAGACCAATGCACTTATTTTTGGCTTCCTTAACATGTTTAATTAGATCTTGTTCGTTGTATTCCACTTTTACAATTTTTGCAGTATCATACGCCAATTGTCTCAGGATAAATCGAAAGTCCTGAATGTCTAAGCCTGACTCTTTATTTCGTTTAAAACCGTCCTTAGATAAGTCATGATGTTTGTATAAAGCACCATATACTTCATCATAAAAGGTAGATTTTTTAGAGGGAATATCCTTATTGTATGTGTAAGTTTTGTATAATAATGAAACTAAAAAAGGATTTATTAAAAATTCGCTGACTTGCGGATTTTTCTCTTTTATGTTAGTTATTAATTGCTTGCTTACCTTGGTTGTATTGATTGAATCATATTTTTTTATAAGTTCAAACGATTCGTTAATTCTAAGGGGTGTAATATTAAACATCTGAAAATCACCAAATGATGACAGTGATGAATCGGGTCTAGAAGTTAGAATGTACCAATTTTTGCTGGCTTTTGAGATAAAATCTTTTAAATCATGAATAACATATTCTCTATAATTATATTGAATTTCGTCAAAGCCATCCAGAAGAATTGTAAATTCTCCTAGTTCCAGAAACTTTACAATCAATTCTCTATCGAAAGATTTATCAATGGGGTCTAATTGAGTGAAAATTTCATCTAAAATGGAATGGGTATTGTTTAATTTTTTTAGTTCAATTAGTATTGGGACTGATATTTTTTGCTCGATCAAAGAAAGTCCTATCCATTTCATTAAAGTCGACTTGCCCATACCTGCAGTGTCGCTAATGAGCATTCTTTGATATGGTTCGATAAATTCTTTTTTAAAAACATTAATTTTAAATTGTTTTTTATCTTTTGTCGATGATATTGAAAGAGGCAAGTAAATATCTTTTGTGTTTATTTGCTGGTTAGGGAAAACGAGTACGTTTAAGATGCTAAATTTTTCATATGATCTATTTAAATAATCGGTAAATTTATTTTCAAAATAATTTTCGATTAAATCATTCTCATTTTTTCTTTTTTTTAACCATTGTTCTAGCTGCTTTACCTTGGGAGTAATTACAGCGCTAATTAACGGGTCAATAAATGGTTTGGCAAGTGTCGCTATATCTTTTATGTCTGAAAGATTTATTTCCATATTTCGAAATATGTTAATTGTTAAATTGAAGTAGCATAGATTTATACTACTTCAAATATATATAAAAAACGATAGGAAATAATTTATAAATTAATTAGATAATCAGACGTTCAATAAATTTATAAAGCATTAGAAATTCAAGCCAAGATTATTTATGAGTTTTATTATTTTGCTCTAATATTTCAGCAAATTCAGGATTAAGTTTAATAAATTCTAGAATTATATTTGTTGTTTCCGTTATCATTTGTTCTTTATCTCTTTTGTTTTCAATATCTTGGGCTGGTTCTAAAAGTTGATTAAATGAAGTTCCATTATAGATTAGATTTGCTATAAAAAGTTCTAGAAGAATGAAATCTATATTATTAGAATCATGTGTTGCAAACTTTGTGCTTATTGGCAATTCTTTGAATTTTGGATTATTATTCATGATTCTTGTGTTTAGCTAGTTATGGCTTTATTTTTATCATCCAGCCTTTTATAAAGCGGTAAAGTTTGCCTGTTTAAGTTTATCATTTTTACATTTATAATAAGCCTATTACTGTGGTCTTTTACTTCAAATTCTTTTAGTACAGCATCAAGTTTTTTAAATTCTTCAACATAACTAGAATCCGTGTAAAAATCTGTGTAGAGTTCTGACACTTGGCGTGAACAGTTCCAGACCTGGCATTTGAATTTATCATTGTTCTTTGTTACATATTTAGTAACATAAGAAGCAATTGACCGAATGTTATTTGAATTCAATTCCCGAACATCAAAGGCGGAGGATGGTTTATAATTCTCATCTCTTGGAAATATTCCGTTTTTCTTTTGTAGGTCAAGCCAGTAATTCCACCATTTTTCTATTTTCCAATATTTGTTGGTAATCATATGAAAATGGATATTTCCATTAAAGAAATCATTTTTAGTTTGTCTTTCGGCAACCCACAGATACTGAAAGTTTACACTTCGCTTTTTTACATTGTCTATAAACTTGCGAAGAATGTTTACTGCTTGTTCGTCTGTGACTTTATTTAAGAATGTTAGCGTTACAAAACTTAGTTTCTTGTGGCATCTTGCAAAGCAGATAAGTTTCTTTCTAATCTTTTGCTTTGAACGTTTTGACAAAAAGCGAAGTTTGATTTCCTTTGGCTTTTCTGCTTTTGGTTTGTTTGCTGTTGCTTCTTTTGAAGTTTTTACTTTTGGCGTTTGCTTTTTACGTTGTAATGCCGAACCTGTGAACTCGTCTTTTGGTATTATGCCGAATTCCCGAACCGAAAATGCGACGCTTGTGCCGTATGTGTTTTTGACTATCATAATCTGAATCGTTGTACATTAATTAAAACCATTAAAAGGTTATTTATTAAAAGTTATTAATTGAAGGTTGTTATTTTTAAAGGTTAAAAAAAAGGTAGGATTAAATAAATGGAGGAATAAAATTGCCCTTGTGAAAACGCTTTAAATATTTGCCTGTTCTTCTTTCGTAAATATTCATATACGCCCAACTAGAATGTTCTTTGTTTAGGAACATAGAAAAGCCGTTTAGCTTATGAACGTAATTCCACTTTTTAGGCTTTGGTTCGTTCTCGAAAAAGACAATAACTGAGTAATCATTTTTTTTGGTTTCCATTATCGTTGAGCTCTTTTATTAGGTGCAACAATAATCGATAAAGCGTTTTCTATATCTTCTTGTTTATATAGAACTCGGTTTCCAATGCGATAAGCTCGAATGATTCCTTCTTTAGTAAAAAGATGAAGTGTAGGGAGTGAAATAGAAAGAATCTTAGCAGTTTCTTTTCTTGATTTTAAATCCTTGTCTGTGTTTTTAGGTGGATTTGAAAATTCTTTGAATACTCTTTCAAATGCTTTATTGATTGCATTTTCAAAGTCTGATAATTCGAATGTGTTGAATGTTAAATTTGCCATTATTTTACTGTATTTAAGTTTATAATGGCAAAGATGTGATGAAGTCTAGCGAGGGGTGGGTAGTGGGGTAACCACAATCTTAAATTAAAATTTTTCTAAGTCTTCTTTTATTTGATTACTAATTTTCGTTAAACCTTGAGTATCAAATAAGATTTTCACTTTTTCAAGATTGTTTTTTGTTCGGACAGTATTATTTCTGCCTGCATGTAAATGTGATAACGATTTGCGAATATTCTCAGAACCAACGCCTAATACTTCTGCTAAAATTTCAGCACATTTAGTATTATCATATTCAGTTGTGTTCATGCCTAAATAATGTAAGACTAATAATTTTTGTTTGATAGGCATTGAGTGTTCTTCGTCTAATTTTTTTATAGGTTGGTTTTGAAGTTCTTTTAGCCATTTGTAATATTGAGCAAATTCAATAGCTTGCTTTACGGTATTTTCTTTTATTTCATATGTTTCAATTGTATCTGTATGCGATTTTTCTAAGTCATAATTTCCAAGTCTTATCCAGTTTTTAAAAGAATCACGGAATAAAACCCGATTTAAATCTGCAATTTCTAATTCAAATATTCTGTTTGATTTATTTTGAAGTTCTCTATATGAAGGTTTTCTAAAAGAAGGAGTGTATTCAGGAATTGTCAAAGCATATGAGAGAGCTTCATCAATTTCATTGTTAATATCAAATTTTTGATCAATAGATTTTTCAATTGCAGAATTAAAATTTTCTTGTAATTGTTGAAGTTTGATTATTTCCATTATTTAAAGAAAGCGTGAGTTAGTAATTTGTCAGCATTTTGTTCTTGGGTAATTCTTATGTATTGCATAAAAGAACGTTCAGTTTTATGCCCTGTTATTTTCATTATTGAAATAGCGGGAATATCTGCAATGTATAAATTTGTTGCAAAACTTCTTCTTGCTGTGTGCGTTGAAATTAATTTGAATTTTGGCAATACTGACTTTTCAACTTTTCCGCCTCTTGTTATAGTAGTCTCTACAAGTTCTTTTATGTTTGCTAAACTAGCAACCTCTTTTAGATAATTATTCATTACTTGGTTAGTGTAAGCTTTAGGTAATTTATTATTATGCTTTTTTAAAATCTCTCTAACTGTTTTGTGTAGTGGAATTGCAACACGTTCGCTAGTTTTTATAGTTCTAATAAAAAGCATCGTATTATCATTGTTTATGTTTTCCGGTTGTATCTGTGTAAAGTCTGAAAATCGCAATCCGGTATAACATCCAATTAAAAACAAATCTCTCACTTTATCGAGCCGTGGAATTGCTTTTAAATCTAATTTTTCAAATTGTTGAAGTTCTTTAATGCTTAAATATACTGTATCAGATTCTTCACGAATAGTTTTAAATTTCTTTTTTCGAAATTCAAGATTTTCGTTTATACCTCTTTCAGTAGCTTCATTCATAAATGACTTTATAGTCTTGATATGCTTTCCAACCGTGTTAGCAGATAATGAATGTTCTTGTGCAAGAAATGAAGTGTAATGATTGTAAAACTCTAAAGTAATGTTCTCAAAATCAATATTTTTGTATTGTAAAGAGTACTCTTTTAGATATTTGAAAGTAGTATTGTAAACTTTTATTGTTCCCTCACGTTTATTTAATGCGCTTTCAGTTATATAGCTTTCAACAAAAGAAAGAAAAGACTTCTTTTTTCGTTTTAAACGGTTGTCGCTTAATTCATTTTCAATCTCTTTTTTTAATAAAATATTGTTTGGTTGAATGCCATCATTTAATAATCTTCTGAACACATTTTTAATTGCATTCTCAATTTTGTCAAGTCTTGTATTAAATTCAGGATACTCTCTGAACTGCTTTGTTTCCTTGGCTCGTTGGCTTGTAGGATTCCAAAATTTAGGATTTATGCTTTCGCAAGTTGAGTATTTAAAACGCGAATATTGATAATTGTAAATTAAATAGACTAAAGTGTTACTTTTAGCGTTAGGTTCTTTGAGTATAAATTTTGCTTGTGCCATATATATCAAAGATATACAAAAGATTGACAGGGGACGAATGAGGGGACGAATTTTTTTGTTTTGGTCTTTTTTTGCTTAATTTAGCTTTACTTGAAAATCCCTTTTTACAGGCATTAAGTCTAGTAAATGCGGTAATATTTGATAAAATATGATAAAAATAGGGTGGTGCAGGTGGGACCACAAAAAGCTTCATAAATTTTATGAAGCTTTTTTTTTGCTCAAAAAACTTGTATTTGAATGAAATTCTTATACATTTGCGGAAGGAATTCACAAAGGTTTTTCTTTGTGGGAATTATAATATAAGAAGTAATTTTGAAGATTATAATTAAATGATTTTCAATAAACTGGAATTTATGAAAGTATCTAAGAGCCTATTACTGGTATTTTTTTTAATATTAATAAACGTTTCAAATATCAAAGCTGAAACAGTTCCTCCGTCGCCGGAAATGGCAAAATCTAGTGCAGCTGCTGCTGGACCAATTGCGCCACCGGGAGCACCAATAGACCAACATTTGCTTATTTTGATCGCAAGTGCATTAATTTTCGGAACTTGTACTATATATACATATAATTCAAAAAGAAAAGCTTCAGTTTAAACTGAAGCTTTTTTTTTAAGCAATTATAATTATTTGTTTATAGAATAAAGTCTGGAAATGTATTTTCCTACAACATCAAATTCTAGATTGATTTTAGTTCCAACTTTAAAATTTTTAAAATTTGTATTTTCAAAAGTATACGGAATTATGGAAACGCTAAATTGATTTGTTTTAGAATTTACAACAGTAAGACTTACCCCGTTTACTGTTATAGAGCCTTTTTCTATCGTTATGTTGTTTAGCTTTTCATCATATTCAAAAGTATAATTCCAGCTTCCGTTTGCTTCCTGAATACCGATACAGGTTCCAGTTTGATCTACATGACCCTGTACAATATGTCCATCAAGACGGTCTCCAAGTTTCATTCCTCTCTCCAGATTAACAATATCATTTACTTTCCAGTCTCCAATATTGGTTTTTAAAATAGTTTCATCAATAGCTGTTACCGTATAAAAAGTATCCTGGATAGCAACAACGGTTAAACAGATTCCGTTGTGCGATACGCTTTGGTCAATTTTTAATTCGTTAGTGAAAGAAGACTCAACCGTTACATGAAGATTGTTTTGATCTTTTTCTATTTTGTGAATCCTTCCTAGTGTTTCTATAATTCCTGTGAACATTGTAGTTTTATTTTACTAAATTTGCACATCAAAATTAGTAATAAATAAACTGAGCTCATGAATAAAAAAGCAGAAAATATAATTGTTGGAATTTCAATAGGAGATTTAAACGGTATTGGAAGCGAAGTTATACTAAAAACATTCGAAGATCCTCGTATGTTAGAACTCTGTACACCTGTTATTTTTGCAAATGCGAAGATTCTTTCCTTTGTTAAAAAAAGCGTTACTTCAACAGTTCAGTTTCATGGAGTTGATAAATTAGATCAGGTTTTACCGGGTAAGGTGAATGTTTTTAATCTTTGGCGCGAAGGTGTAGATATCAATTTTGGCGTAAATGATGTGAAGATTGGTGAGTATGCCATAAAATCTTTTGTGGCTGCAACAAAAGCCCTAAAAGAAGATCAGATTGATGTTTTGGTAACAGCTCCGATCAATAAATATAATATTCAGTCAGAAGAATTTAAATTTCCGGGACATACAGATTATTTAGATCAGGAATTGGAAGGAAATGCGTTGATGATGATGGTGCAGGATAATTTGAGAGTAGGTTTGTTGACCGATCACGTTCCTTTAAATGAAGTTTCTTCGCACCTTACAGAAGAATTGATTACAAGAAAAATAGAAACGATAAGAAAATCGTTGATTGAAGATTTTAGTATCGTAAGACCAAAAATTGCTGTTTTGGGCCTAAATCCTCATGCTGGCGATGGAGGAGTGATTGGAAAAGAAGATGATTTGGTTTTGAAACCCGTTTTGAAAAAAATATTTGATAACGGAACTATGGTGTTTGGACCATTTCCGGCAGACGGTTTTTTCGGGAGCAGCCAATACGAGAAATACGATGCTGTAGTAGCGGCTTATCACGATCAGGGACTTATTCCGTTTAAGACACTGTCTTTTGGCAAAGGAGTGAATTATACAGCAGGTTTAAACAAGGTGAGAACTTCACCGGACCATGGTACAGCCTACGATATTGCCGGAAAAGATGAAGCAGATTACAATTCATTTAAAGAGGCTGTTTATCTGGCAATTGATATTTTTCGCTCGCGTAATCAATATGAGGAGATTAGCCAAAAACCTCTTAAAATAAAAGAAAAACAGTTATAAACAAAAAAAGGTGAATAAGATTATTAGATTTATAATAATTTTATATCTTTGCACCCCAATTCAGATATCTGTTTTCAGAAATGAATTGGTCAAATTGATGTTGAAATGAGCAAAACAAAAGAATTTTTAATTCCTTTCGTAGGATTAAAACTAGGAAAACACCATTTTGAGTATCAGATTAATAATGCGTTCTTTGAGAACTTTGAGTATGACGAATTTCAAAATTCAGATATCAAAGTAAGCTTAGTTTTAGATAAGAAAAGCACTATGCTGGAGTTAGATTTTAAACACAAAGGAACTGTAAACGTACCTTGTGATCTAACCGGAGAAGATTTTGATCTTCCCTTAAAAGGTAAAATGAAATTGATTGTTCGTTTTGGAGAAGAATTCAATAACGATAATGAAGAGTTGCTGATTTTGCCACATGGAGAGTTTGAAATAGATGTAGAACAATACATTTATGAAATGATCGCTCTGTCTGTGCCACAGAAACGAGTTCATCCAGGAGTTAAAGACGGAAGTTTACAAACAGAAGCCTTAACTAAACTGAATGAATTAAGAGTCAAAGAAGAAAAAGTTGAGAATAAAGAAGAAGAAGATATTGACCCGCGTTGGGAAAAATTAAAGAAACTATTAACGGATAAATAATATAGTAAAATGGCACATCCTAAGAGAAAAATCTCGAAAACAAGAAGAGATAAGAGAAGAACACATTATAAAGCTACTGTAGCTCAAATCGCTACATGTCCAATTACTGGAGAAGCACATTTATACCACAGAGCTTACTGGCATGAAGGTAAAATGTACTACAGAGGACAAGTTGTTATCGATAAATCTGAAGCGGTTGCTTAATACGTTTTTGTAAAAAATATTGGAACTCTCACCTTGTGAGAGTTTTTTTTGTTGGTTATACTTTTCGTTTTTTAAGAAAATAGATACAAATTTGCTTTGTTTTTTTTTGTAATTTTCAAGTCTTTTAAAAATTTTTCAAATAGAAGTATTTGGAAGGAAATATAGAATATAATGAATACAATCACAGCCGCAATTACCGCTGTTGGAGCTTATGTTCCTGACTTTGTACTTTCGAACAAGGTATTGGAAACAATGGTTGATACCAATGACGAATGGATTACCACTCGTACCGGAATAAAAGAAAGAAGAATTCTTAAAGATGCTGATAAAGGAACATCGTTTCTTGCTATAAAAGCAGCACAAGATTTAATAGCGAAAGCTAACATTGATCCTTTAGAGATTGATATGATTATAATGGCAACAGCTACAGCAGATATGCCAGTAGCCTCTACAGGAGTTTATGTTGCAACAGAAATTGGAGCTACAAATGCATTTGCATACGATTTGCAGGCAGCATGTTCAAGTTTTTTATATGGTATGTCTACCGCAGCAGCTTATGTACAGTCAGGAAGATATAAAAAGGTATTGTTAATCGGTGCTGATAAGATGTCCTCAATTGTAGATTATACAGACCGTGCAACTTGTATTATTTTTGGAGATGGAGCAGGTGCAGTTTTATTTGAACCAAATCACGAAGGCTTAGGTTTACAAGATGAATATTTACGCAGCGACGGTGTAGGACGCGATTTTCTTAAAATTCCTGCCGGCGGTTCTTTAATACCAACTACAGAAGACACCGTAAAAAACAGACAACACAATATTATTCAGGACGGAAAAACCGTTTTTAAATACGCAGTGACTAATATGGCAGATGCCAGCGAATTGATTCTAAAAAGAAACAATTTGACTAATGAAGATGTTAATTGGTTAGTGCCGCATCAGGCAAACAAACGTATTATTGATGCAACAGCTGGAAGAATGGAACTTGAAGATTCTAAAGTATTAATGAATATTGAAAAATATGGTAATACAACTTCAGCAACTTTGCCATTAGTGCTAAACGACTTTGAGCACTTATTCAAAAAAGGAGATAACATTATTTTTGCCGCTTTTGGTGGAGGATTCACTTGGGGATCTATTTACCTAAAATGGGCTTACGATAAAAAATAAATTAAACTAAAAACGAATCATTATGGATTTAAAAGAAATTCAAAACCTAATCAAATTTGTTGCAAATTCGGGAGTTGCAGAAGTTAAGTTAGAAATGGATGATGTAAAAATCACGATCAGAACAACTTTGGAAACAAATGTAACAGAAGCAACTTACGTACAGCAATTGCCTGCTCAGCAAGCATTACCTCAGGCGACAGTTCCGCAAGTTACAGCTCCAACAGTTGTAAATGTAACTCCAGAAGCACCAGCGGCTAACGATTCTAAATACATAACTATAAAATCTCCAATTATTGGAACTTTTTATAGAAAACCGTCTCCGGACAAACCAGTTTTCACAGAAGTAGGAAACACTATTGCAAAAGGTGATGTTCTTTGTGTAATTGAAGCAATGAAATTATTCAACGAAATCGAATCAGAAGTTTCAGGTAAAATTGTAAAAATTCTTGTAGACGATATGTCCCCTGTAGAATTTGACCAACCTTTATTCTTAGTTGATCCATCATAAATTTAGATTTTAGATTTTAGATTTTAGAAGGATTCACGATAGAAATTTTGTTAATCATCTAAAATTATCTAATTATCAAATTGTCTAATTATCTAATTAAAGTAAGATGTTTAAAAAAATATTAATTGCGAATAGAGGAGAAATTGCACTTCGTGTAATTCGTACATGTAAAGAAATGGGAATCAAAACTGTAGCAGTTTACTCTACAGCCGATGCAGAAAGTCTACATGTTAAGTTTGCTGACGAAGCGGTTTGTATTGGTCCTCCTCCAAGTAACTTATCGTATTTGAAAATGTCAAATATTATTGCTGCTGCAGAAATTACAAATGCAGATGCAATTCACCCGGGATATGGATTTCTTTCAGAGAACGCCAAATTCTCTAAAATTTGTCAGGAACACGGAATCAAATTTATTGGTGCCGCTCCTGAAATGATCGACAGAATGGGAGATAAAGCTTCTGCAAAAGCTACAATGAAAGCTGCAGGAGTACCATGTGTACCAGGTTCAGAAGGATTATTAGAATCTTTTGAACATGCACAAAAAACAGCCAAAGAAATTGGTTACCCAGTAATGATGAAAGCTACTGCCGGTGGTGGTGGAAAAGGAATGCGTGCGATCTGGAAAGAAGATGAGCTTTTAAAAGCTTGGGAAAGTGCACGTCAGGAAGCTGCTGCAGCTTTTGGAAATGACGGTATGTATATGGAGAAACTTATTGAAGAACCACGCCATATCGAAATCCAGGTTGTTGGAGATTCTTACGGTAAAGCATGTCACCTTTCTGAAAGAGATTGCTCTGTGCAGCGTCGTCACCAAAAACTTACTGAAGAAACACCTTCACCATTCATGACTGATGAATTGCGGACTAAAATGGGTGAGGCTGCTGTAAAAGCTGCTGAGTTTATTAAATATGAAGGAGCAGGAACGGTAGAATTTTTGGTTGATAAACACAGAAATTTTTATTTCATGGAAATGAATACCCGTATTCAGGTAGAGCATCCAATTACGGAACAAGTTATTGATTATGATTTGATTCGTGAGCAGATTATGGTTGCAGCCGGAATTCCGATTTCGGGAAAAAACTATTTACCAGAATTACACGCTATAGAATGTCGTATTAATGCAGAAGATCCTTATAATGATTTTCGCCCTTCACCAGGAAAAATTACTACGCTTCATATGCCAGGAGGACACGGAGTGCGTTTAGATACTCACGTTTATTCTGGTTACAGCATTCCGCCAAATTACGATTCTATGATTGCTAAGTTAATTACAACAGCTCAGTCTCGTGAAGAAGCGATCAGTAAAATGCGAAGAGCTTTAGATGAATTCGTTATTGAAGGTGTGAAAACTACAATACCTTTCCATAGACAATTAATGGATGATCCGAAATATATTGCAGGAGATTATACAACTGCATTTATGGATACATTTAAAATGAAACCTATAGAAGAATAATATTAAAGCTGTCGATTTCGACAGCTTTTTTTTAAACTCAAATTTACCCCGACAGCTTTAAAAACTTGTCGGGATTTTTTCTATATAATGCTAAGTAAACACATTTAGTGTATACTTTTTACACACTTTTTGAAATCATTACACACTTTTTGTAGTGTGTAAATTGTGGCATGGTAAAGTTAAAAGCTTTGTTTGTAAGGGTTTGTGGGTTTTTGAAGGTTTGTTTCAAGTTACGGCATAATAATTTCATTACTTAAAGCGTAAACAAAACTATTATACAACTTAAATATACACATTATGAAAAATTTATTCTTATCAGCCGCAATCGTTTTGGGAGGTTTAACTTCATTTGCTTCAACTTCTCCAGTAACTAATACAATAGTAAAAACAATTTCAATTCAGGATGAATATACTGAAATTAAATTAGAAGAAGTTCCTGCGGCAGTTACCGAAGCTTTGAAAAAAGCATACCCGGATGCAGTACTTTCTAAAGCATACAAAAATGCAAAATCAGAATATAAATTAGATGTTACAGTAGGAGATAAAGTAGGAAGTCTTTATGCTAATGCAGACGGATCTTGGATTAAAAAATAATTTGTATTCCCGTGAAAATTCAAATCAAGAATACTAAAATTAAATTAACTATTTTAAAATATAACTACCATGAAAAATTTATTTTTATCAGCCGCAATCGTTTTGGGAGGTTTAACATCATTTGCCTCAACTTCGTCAATAACAAATACAATCGTAAAAACAGTCTCAGTTCAAGATGAATATACTGAGATAAAATTAGAAGAACTTCCTGCAGCAGTAACCGATGCTCTTAAAAAAGCTTATCCGGATGCAGTACTTTCTAAAGCATATAAAAATGCAAATTCACAATACAAACTAGATGTTACAGTTGGAGATAAAACAGGAAACCTTTTTGCAAATGCAGATGGAACCTGGATTAAAAAATAACCAAAAGTAACCGTAAAACTATAAATTATGAAAAAATTAATTTTATCAGCTGCAATTGTTCTAGGAACACTTTCAGCGCAGGCAGGAACCATTTTAGTAAAAAATCCAATGGTTCAAACAGTAACTCAGGATGAATATAAAGAAGTAGATGCTGTTCCGGCAGCAATCAAAACAGCTTTAGACAATGCTTATCCTGGAGTAAAGCTTGAAAAAGCATATGTAAATGATAAAAAAGAATATAAAATTGACATTGTTGTAAGAGATGTAAAATCTACAGTTTACACTGATGCTCAAGGAAACATTCTTAAAAAATAATAAAATAAACTGTAAATAACCCCATAAAAACAAATCACTATGAGAAAGTTACTATTATCCACGGCAATCATTTTAGGAAGTTTAACTGTTAATGCAGCAGTTCCTTTAATACAAAATTCAATGAATCAATCAGTAACAATTCAAGATGAGTTTACTGAGGTTACTGCAGATGCTGTTCCGGCAGCAGTAAAATCAACAGTTGAAAAATCTTTTCCGGGTACAAAGCTTGAAAAAGCTTATGTAAACGAAAAGAAAGAATATAAACTTGAAATCTCAAAAGGAGAAACTAAGTACACTATATTCACTGATGCTTCAGGAAATATCATTAAAAAATAATAATTATGAAAAAGATAGTTCTGTCAGCAGCAATCGTTTTAGCAAGTTTATCAATTTATGCCACTACAATTACACCTTCACCAGAAGTGAATATTGAAGCAAGTGCTCAGACTGAATATACTGAAATCAGTACAGATACTGTACCGGCAGCAGTGACTAAAGCTTTGCAAACTGCTTATCCGGGGGCCAAATTGGTTAAGGCATATGTAAACGATAAAAAGGAATATAAATTAGATATATCAGTTGGTGACCAAAAGGCTACTGTTTACTCAGATGTCAATGGCAATTGGTTAAAAATATAATTAGGTGAATTAGATTTATGTTTTTGGTAAAAAGGAGATTGTTGTAAAACAATCTCTTTTTTTTTGCAAAATTTTGTGAGAATACAAGTTTAATAGTATTATTTTAGCAAAAAAGTCAGTAAAAACAAATGCCTAAGATTTTATTAATAGAAGATGATATTTCATTCTGCAAATTATTAGAGAAATTTCTAGTAAAGAAAGCATATGAAGTTACTATTTCCTTTTCTGCCGCAGAAGCAAGAATTGCCGTTAAAAAAGAATCGTTTGATTTAATTTTGACCGACCTTCGCTTACCTGATTCTGATGGTATAGGCCTTATGGCCGAATTTAAAGACGCATATCCTGAAATACCTGTTATACTGATGACAGGATATTCTGATGTGAATACTGCAGTAAAAGCAATTAAAAATGGTGCGGCAGATTATATCTCCAAACCATTTAATCCGGATGAGGTTTTATTGGTTATTACAAATGCTTTGCAAACCCCGCAAACAGAATCACCTGCAAAAGAAAATAAACCCGCAAAAAAACAAATTGCCTCAACAGAAAATGAATTTGTAAGAGGTATTTCTGTAGCTTCAAAAAAATTGCTCGATCATATTCAATTGGTTAGTCCTACAGATATGTCGGTTTTAATAATTGGTGAAAGTGGTACCGGAAAAGAAATCATTGCAAAAAGTATTCATCAGCAAAGCAATAGGAAAAACAATAATTTTATAGCCGTTGATTGCGGAGCGATTCCGAAGGAATTAGCAGCAAGTGAATTCTTCGGACATTTGAAAGGATCTTTTACTGGAGCTATAAGCGATAAAATGGGCTATTTTGAAGCCGCTAACGGAGGAACTCTTTTTTTAGATGAAATAGGGAATCTTTCATACGAAAATCAAATACAGCTTTTAAGAGCGCTTCAGGAACGAAAAATAAAACCGGTCGGAAGCAATAAAGAAATAAATGTAGATATCAGAATCATTACCGCTACAAATGAGGATTTGCGAGAAGCGGTAAAAAACGGTGATTTCCGTGAAGATTTATACCATAGAATAAACGAGTTTTCTATTCAGTCGCCTTCGCTAACAGAAAGAGGAGAAGATTTAATGGTTTTCGCCGATTATTTCCTCGAAAAAGCCAACCAGCAATTAAATAAAGAAATCATCGGATTTTCTCCGGATGTGGTCAAAATTTTCCAGAATTATAGCTGGCCTGGAAATTTGCGTGAATTACAAAACTGCGTAAAACGTGCTACATTATTAACTCGTGGCGATTATATAGAAAGCGATGTTCTGCCGGCAGAATTCTTTCAAATCCAAAAACAGCAGAATTCAGCAAGTACTTTTTCATTATCAGAAAATGAAAGAGAAACTATTATCCATGCTTTATCAAAAGCACAAAATAATAAGTCAGAAGCTGCAAAACTGCTCAAGATTACCAGAAAGACACTTTACAATAAATTGAAGCAGTATAATATAGATTAGATTGCTTCTTCTTTTAAAGAATTAAAAAGTATTTTGATTTCGGTTTTTAAACCTTCACAAACATTAGCCAGATCTTCTTCTTTAAATTCATTTTTTTCTAAAGCTTTTAAAGTGTTTGCAATATTGTTTGCTTGAATCTGTTTAAACATTGGGGCAATTCTGTGCGTAATTGTACTTATTTCGGCTATATCCTTTTCTGTTATCGCTTTATTAAGAGAGACAAGATTTTCTTCTGTACTTTCAATAAATGAATTTATAACATCCCGAAGTGCGTCATTATCATTCCCCAAAAATTCTTTTAAGGTTTCTAAAGAATATAATTGAGTGGGAGGAATATTTTCGATTGATTTTATTTCGTCAATTGAAATTTCCTCATTTTCCAGAATATTATGAATCGTTTCCAGCAGGACTTTCGGCGAATAAGGCTTTTTTATTACGGTTGTAAAGCCAGCCTTTTTGTAAACCGAAAAATCAAGATCAGTTCGTCCCGTAAGTGCAATTATCGGTTGATTCTTGAATGTATTAACGGAGTTTTTCAATTTCTCAATAAACATAAATCCATCCATTTCAGGCATCTGAATGTCGGTTATGATAAAATCAAAATTAGTTCCGGCAATGGCATCCAAAGCTTTTGCAGCTCTGTCAAAAGATAAGACATGATGCTTTTCCTGTCTTAAAACCCCGCTTGTCAAATTCAATAAATTGATATCATCATCAATAACAACAAACGTTTGCTGTTTGGTTTTGATGGTGACAGGTTTTTTAATTTCAGCAATATTATTCCCGCTATTGTCAAATAATAGCGGAAGCGTGATTTTAAAAGTGCTTCCTTCTCCAAATTCACTTTCAAGGTTTAAAGTTCCGCCCAGAATAGAAATTATTTTTTTGCAGATAGAAAGGCCTAGACCTGTTCCGCCATATTTCTTTTCAATGTTTTCATTTGCCTGCGCAAATTCTTCAAAAACCAATTGTTGATTTACCTTTTCAATTCCGATTCCGGTATCCTCAATTGTAATGGTAAAAAAGTCGTCTTCTGTAGCGTATGTGCTAATTTTTATAAAGCCCTCTTCTGTAAATTTATAAGCATTTCCAACAATATTTGTCAGGATTTGTTTCAGACGAAAAGGGTCTCCAACTATTTTTCTATTCAGCTTTTCATCAACATTAATTATAAGATCAATAGGTTTATTTTTATAAACAGTCTGAATATTTTTGGCAGCATCTTCAATTACTTCCGGTAAAGAAAAAGGAACTTTCTCAATGCTGATTTTTCCGGCTTCGATCTGAGAGAAATCCAATAAATCCTGTACAAGCTGTGATATATAATCAGAAGAGTTTTTAATATTTTTTATAAAATAAGATTGCTTTGTATTCACATCAGAATTGCCCAGAAGTTCAGTATAGCCCACAATTGTACTCAATGGAGTTTTGAGGTCGTGGCTCACTGTAGATATAAGCTGTTCTCGGCTTTTAAGCAGATTTTTGGTTTTAAAATTCGCAATTTCAAGTTGCTTTTTATAAACCTGGGATTTCGAGTAATCGCTTACAATCAAAATAGAAAAAAACACCGTAAGAAATAAACCAATTATAGCAGAAACCGTTACAATCTCATTTACTTTTTTGAGCGATTTCTCTTTTAAGGAATTGTTTTTTATTGAATTGATTATGATTTCTCTCTCAATAATACGAAGGACTTTTCTAAGTTGTTCAGAGATCGCAATTTCATTCTTGAGCAGTTTATTTTCTTCAAAATTCAGGGATTCCCTCTTTTTTTCTGCTTTTAGTTTTACATTGCTTAGCAGTTTTTTTGAATTGGCTAATATAGAATCAGAAGCCTGTTTACTCAACGTATTTGTGCTGTCATCAGGAATATTTTGGTTGAGATAATCGACATATTTCTGAAGTACATTTCTTTGATAACTGCCTAAGTCATTAGGGCTTTTGGTAAAATCCTGAAGCTCCAGTTTTCGGAGTTTAAACTCCATTTTGGTTATTTCCTCAATAGCTGTATTAACAGAAACTTCATCCTCAGCCTTATTTTTTATCGTTTTTAACTGCTTGATATTATCTGTCTTTTCAGATAATAAATAAGTCACACTATCTAGTAATATTTTTTGATATTCTGTGGTAACAATTTGTTTTAGAGTATCTATTCTTGATTTTAAGGAATCTGTTTCAATAAGATAATTTTTAAAATCATTTTCCGAATTGGTCTGAATTGTTTTTCTTGCTAGACTTTCAGTTTTATAAACATTAGAAAAAAGCTTGCTGACCCTTAAGATCTTTGTTTTTTCAAATGCAATTTTATCTTCAAGTTTATTATAAACAACATTTTCAGAGTATAAAAACCATCCCACAGTAATTACGAGGCCCAGCAAGACAATGTAACTGAAGAGAACTTTGATTGGCATGTAACTTTTTTTACTTTCCATAAAATAATAGAATTTGGAAGTTTTTTAGGCGTGAATATGCCGCAATTTATTTAAAATTTTCTGATTAGTGTTTATAATGCAATGTCAATATCTTATATAATTTTCTGGAAAAGTTACAAAAAAACCACAGATTTTTAAGGCTCATAGGATAAATCTTAAAAATCTGTGGTTAATAGCTTTTCAAAGCTTTTTTAATTATAGCGTTTCATTCAGCCATTTAAAAAATTCACCTTGCCAAACCTGTGCATTCTGAGGTTTTAGCACCCAGTGATTTTCTTCAGGAAAATACAAGAAACGGCTTTTGATTCCTCGTAACTGAGCCGCCTGAAAAGCTTCTTGTCCCTGTCCGATCGGCACACGAAAATCTTTCCCTCCCTGAATTATCAAAATAGGCTTGTTCCAGTTCTGTACTAAACTTGCCGGATTAAAAGTTGTATATGTTTTTTGGGCAACTGCATTATCTTTCTCCCAATACGCCCCTCCAAAATCCCAGTTGTTAAAGAAAACCTCTTCGGTTGTGCCAAACATACTTTGTGTGTTGAAAACACCATCGTGAGCAATAAATGTTTTGAAACGATTTTTGTGAATTCCGGCTAAGTAAAACACAGAATATCCTCCATAACTGGCACCAACACAACCTAAACGGCTTTTGTCAACATAGCTTTCTTTTGCAACATCATCAATTGCAGAAAGATAATCATCCATAACCTGTCCGCCCCAGTCTTTACTAATTTGCTCATTCCACTCCACACCATGACCAGGCATTCCGCGGCGGTTAGGCGCAACAACAACATAACCTTTGGCAGCCATTAAAGAGAAATTCCAACGGAAAGAATACGATTGTGTCAATGCAGATTGTGGTCCTCCCTGACAAAATAAAAGAGTCGGATATTTTTTTGAAGCATCAAAATTTGGCGGCAGGATAACCCAAACCAACATTTTCTTGCCATCTGTAGTCGTTACATAACGTTTCTCCGTTTTGCTTAGCGTAAGCGTTTTGTAAGTATCTGTATTAACATTAGATAATTGTTTCCAGGTATTTTTTTTCAAATTAAAAGAAAAAATCTCCGCAGCATGGTTCATATCTGTTCTTGTAACAATAATATCATCACCAGAAAAACCAACTAAATCGTTAACATCAAAATCACCATTTGTCAATTGACGAACCTGAATTGCGATTTTAGTCAGCCCGGGAAAATTAACCTCAAAAAGTTGTTTAGTCCCGTCAACAGGGGCTACAAAAAATACTTTTTTACCATCTTTACTCCAGATAAAATTGTCAACAGTTCCGTCCCAATTTGAAGTTAGGTTTATTTTTAATCCTTTAAAGTCAACAATAATGTCATTTTTATCAGCTTCATAACCATCACGTTTCATCTGAAGCCAGGTAAGATTTCCTGTCGGAGAAAATTGCGGAGCAGTATCGTAACCCAAATTGTCTTCGGTTCTGTTTATTGTTTTCTGAGTTTCTAAATTGTACTCATATATATTTGTATTTGTAGAAATAGCATACGCAGTTCCGGCTTTTTTCTTGCACACGTACAAAATACTTTTTCCGTCGGGAGACCAGATATAATCTTCATCACCCCCAAAAGGTTTTTGCGGACTGTCAAAAGTTTCGCCTTTTAGAATGTCAATTCCTACAGCACCTTCTTTATTTTCTTTATAAAAAACGTGGTTAAACTTCCCTTCATTCCACGTGTCCCAATGGCGATAATCCAGGCCGTCATAAATCTGGGCATCAGATTTATCTAAAGCCGGATAAAAATCTTTTCCCAGAACTTTATCAATTTTTACTTCTTCATTGTAAACCAAATATTTTCCGTCCGGCGAAATGTTTTTGTCTTTTAATACTTCTTTAGTGTCCTTGATTTCAGTTGCATTTCCGCCATTTACTGGTAAAATGTAAAATTTAGAACTTGATTTATTTTCTGCTACAGAAGGAGTTGTAACCTTAAAAACAATGTTTTTTTCATCTTTTGAAATCCCAAGTGGCGTTACTCTTCCTAATTTCCATAATAATTCCGGTGACATTACATTCTGTCCGATAGCGCTTAAACTCATCATCATTAAGGTTGTAAATAATACTTTTTTCATATTGATATTCTATTTTTTGTGGCGCTAAAAGTACGAATTTTAAATTCCAATTTTCTTAAATTTCAAATCCCAAAAACTTTTCAGTGAATGTTCCGCCACGGATTCACGGATTAATTTAAAAACTTTGAATTCAGAATTTGGAATTTTAAAATTGAAATTTATTTTTGGTGCAAAAAATCATTATTTTTATAAAAATGTCTGAAGATGGAATTAAGTTACTGGGAACTTAAAAACTGGTTTACAAATGTAGATTACACAATCGTGGGAAGTGGTATTGTAGGCCTGCATGCGGGATTACGCTTGCGCGAAAGATTTCCAGATGCAAAAATTCTGGTTTTAGAAAGAGGAATGCTGCCACAGGGAGCGAGTACAAAAAATGCCGGTTTTGCCTGTTTTGGAAGCCTTTCTGAAATTATAGATGATCTAAAAACACATTCTGAGGAAGATGTGGTACAGCTTATCGAAAAACGCTGGCGGGGTCTGCAATTACTGCGAAAAAGATTAGGAGACACAGCAATCGATTTTAAACCCCACGGAGGATACGAAGTTTTTCTGAAAGAAGATGAAATTGGCTTTAATGATTGTGTAAGCAAATTGCCTTTTATAAACGAAATCCTGAAACCACTTTTTAAAGCAGCTGTTTTTAGCAAAGAGGTTGACAGGTTTGGTTTTAAAAATATTGAGGAGTATTTAATTTTTAATCCTTTTGAAGCCCAGATTGATACAGGAAACATGATGCAGGAGTTGCTAAAACAAGCTATTGCGGCAGATATCCTAATCTTGAATCAGCAAACTGTTACTTCTTATCTGGATAAAGGAAATGGGGTTGAAGTGGTTTTGAATGATTTTAGTTTTACTTCAAAAAAAATACTTTTTGCAACAAACGGGTTTGCAAATGCTTTAACAAAAGGAGCCGTTATGCCGGCCAGAGCTCAGGTTTTAATTACAGAACCAATTCCGAATTTGGATATAAAAGGAACTTTTCATCTCGACAGAGGATATTATTATTTTAGAAACATCGGCGACAGGATTTTACTCGGCGGAGGGCGAAACCTGGATTTTGAAACAGAAACTACAACCGAATTTGGGCAAACCAAAATTGTTCAAAATAAATTGGAAGATTTGCTGAAAAACGTAATTTTACCAAATCAGGAATTTGAGATCGCTCACCGCTGGAGCGGTATTATGGGAGTAGGAAATAGTAAAAATCCTGTAGTGACACAATTGTCTGAAAACGTATTTTGTGGAGTACGCCTTGGCGGCATGGGAGTCGCAATCGGAAGTTTAATAGGAACAGAATTAGCAGATTTAATATAATGGCAGTAAAAAAACCAGCACCAAAAACAACATCAAGTAAACCTAAGCCAAAATCTTCTTCAAAGAAATCGAATCGATCTTTTGGAGAAAAAGTGAAATGGTTTTTTATAAAATTATTTTTATGGTTTTTCGGACTTTCAATAGGATCCGTTATACTATTCAAATATATACCGGTTCCTTTCACACCGCTAATGCTGATTCGGGCAATCGAAAATAAATTAGACGGAAAAACAGTCTATTTTGATCATGACTGGGAACCAATCGATAAGATTTCTAAGAACTTGCAAAAAGCAGTCATTGCAAGTGAAGACGGAACATTTTTATCGCACAATGGATTTGATTTTAAAGCACTTCAAAAAGCATATAAAAGTAACGAACGCGGCCGCAGAATTCGTGGCGGAAGTACGATTTCGCAGCAAACAGCCAAAAATGTCTTTTTGTGGCAGGGAAAAAGTTATTTCCGTAAAGGTTTAGAAGCTTATTTTACTGTTTTGATTGAAGTAATCTGGGGCAAGGAACGTATCATGGAAGTTTACCTGAACAGCATCGAAATGGGAGACGGTGTTTATGGCGCATATGCAGCAACGGAACATTGGTACCGTCGTGATGCCTCAAGTTTAACTCCAATGCAGGCCGCCGGAATTGCCGCTATATTACCAAACCCGAGAAAATTTAAGGCAACCGGATCTTCAAGTTATATCAACAGACGTAAGGAAAGAATTGTTCGTGAAATGCGCGCTGTCGGAAAAATAAATTATGATGGGAAATAAAAAAGCCTTTCTTGTGCTCTTAATATTGACATCGAAATTTATTTTTGGACAAGGAAAAACTACTGAAATAGGTTTTATAACCGACAATGATTTATATACATCGTCTAAGAATGACATGTATTATACCAATGGTCTGGAATTTTTCTATCGGTTTTTGTCCAAAAATGAAAATACCAAAATCAATAAAAAAATTACTGAATTTCGGATCGGGCAATATATTTATAATCCACGATTTATAAATAAAGAAGCGGTTGATGTAAATGATCGCCCTTTTACAGCGTATCTTTTTGCCGAAGCCGGAAGAAGTTTTTTTTACCAAAGTGAATCTGTTTTAAAAATCGATTTTCAGTTGGGTTTTATGGGACCAAATGCCTTTGGTGAAGAAACACAAGTCGGATTTCATAAATTTATTGGCTATAAAAAAGTATATGGCTGGGAAAATCAGCTTCATAATGCTTTTGCGGTTCAGGCACATGTAGTCTATTCCAAAAAAATGTTTCCGTCTAAGCACAATGATTTTATTGATCTTCACTTTCAGTCAGAAGCCAATCTGGGAACTATTTTTACAGGTGTTTCAACAGGATTTTTAACCCGAATCGGTTTTAAGAAACTTTTGCCGGTTTATGATTCTAATCTTCATGATGCTTCTGTAAGTGCAGAGGCACAGCCCAATATCAGAGAATTTTACTTTTACGCCATGCCAAGCGTCAACTATCAGTTTTATGATGCTACGATAGAAGGAAGCATGTTTAATGATACAAGTCCAATTACTTTTGATTTGGTACCGCTCCGTTTCAATGCCGAAGCAGGTTTAAAATACCGCCACAATAACTTCAATATGTCATATTCTTTTATCTACCGTGGCAGAGAATTAGAAGGCGATGTTAATGATACAAGTTCAGGATATTTCTTTGGGTCAATAAGATTGGGCTTTTTGTTGAGGTAGGTTTTTTTTAAGGTACTATGATACTAAGATTCTAAGGTGCTAAGGTTCTGAGTTTTTTTACCCAATATTGTCATTTCGACGAAGGAGAAATCTTCGTAAGAAACTCTACAAAGGATTTAAATTATAGATGAATAAACATTTCTACCAATGATAAAAAAAATACTTTTAGGACTTACGATTTTGCTTTTCCTTTTTAGCTGCTCAAAAGAGAAAGAAAAAAAGCTTAGGTGTTCCAAAAGATTTGCAGTTGGCGGATAATTTGAAAAAAGCTAAAACTGATTTTGAAAAGAAAAATTTTACCTGGATTAACAAGAAAAATAAATGGTAAATTTTACGCTCAAAAAAAAGCCACTCTAGTTTTAGAATGGCTTTTGGTATATTAATTTAAGAGAATTATTTCCCTCCCAATAATTTTTCTAAATATTCAACTTTATCTTTTTCTGCCTGAACCAAACGCTCATAAAGTTCAACAACCTTGTCAAGAGGATTGAAATTACAAATTGCACCGCTAGCAAAATTCCCAAAGTTTCCGTGGCTGTCAGTGAAAGTATTAAAATAATTAATTACGTTTTCTTCTGAAAAACTTTTTATTGCTTCCGGAGTTACGCCAAGAGCTTTTGCTATTTCTACAAGTTTTTCTTCGTCTATAGTTTCGCTGTTTTCTATAGCTGATATTGCTTGCTGGTTTGTTCCTAAAGCTTGTGCCAAAGCTTCTTGTTTCATGTCACGGAGTTCACGAATACGGCTTATTTTTCGCCCGATATGATTTGGTTTTGTTGCTGTGCTCATAATTCAAAGGTATTTAAAAAACGTTTACAAAATCGATTTTAAGTAAAAAACAGACTTGTTTCTGTAAAATACGTTATAGCGTTTGCAAGCGATAAAAATACAATTTTTCATACAATTTTGTAATTTAAATATTTGGTTTATTTTCGAAGAATAAGAAATCTGACAAGTTTGAAAGTCTACAACATCTGTTTGTTTTTTCTGATCACCATTCCATAAAAACTATAAAATGATTATCCGGATCTTTTAAGAAAAGTGCTTTTCCACCAGGAAAATCCCATGGTCCGGAAAATGTACCTGCGGGCATTTTTGCTATGTCAGATTCTTCGCTTTGCAAGAGGTTATTTTTAATAAAGATGTCGTGCAAATCTTCTACAGAAGCTTCGTTTATTTCGATATTCTGTTCATTACTAGGTTTTTGCAGTGTGCTAATTTTTAATTCTGCATGATTGCCTAGAGGCGCAAAGAAGGTTTTTGTGTTATTTATGAAAGTATCATTTGTGAGATTAAAAACTTTTTGATAAAAATCAAATGACACCTTTAGGTCAGAACAATAAAGCCAGAAAGATACTTTCATAGTTTTTCAATTAAAGTTAATTCGGTTGTTGAATTTTTAGTTGCAATAAATGATTTTTTGAAGAACTTTTGAAAACAAAATTTTCTTATCTAGCCCCGATGGAAACGGCATCCTTTTATGGCGGGGTTCGCCATAAAAGATAGAGTGTACAGCGGGACTAAAGGTCTTTTGAAACGAAGATTTTCTGCTTCTTATTTTCTCAATATAATTAATGGCGGTTGTCACATTGAAGATAAATTTCTTCGTTTGATTTGTCGATAATTGAAATTCCTGGACATCCGAATGATTCATATAGAAAACCGAAAACGACCGGAGGTTTATCTTTAAAAAGTTTACCAGTCCATTGGTTCACAATGTCTTCGCCTTCTTCGTAATTTAGAGGAGAAGGTGAGGTGCCTTCGCTCTGACTATAGAGTTTTTCGATTATAATGTCTTTTGTATTAGAGTTGAGAACTAAGAGGCGTCTGGCATATAAGTTTTTGCGATTGTCTACATAATCCTGCAGAAAATATTGGTAATTGTTTGTCTTAAACGCATAAGTATTGCCGGGAACAGTCTTTTTGAGCAATTTTTGATCTTCTTTTTTTATTGGTTTTGAAGGATATTCTTTGGCTGTAATTTTTTTCCAGGCAATAGGAGTTAATCGTTCTTTTGCAAACGGATTTTCTTTGCCTACATAAACCAGAGCGTCTCTGTAATACTCGCTAAATCCGTTTAGGTATTTTTTATTGATTTCGAAACCAATCATGTAATCAGAAGGGGAGTAAGGAAAATCGTCGGTAGAAGCATAACCATTTATCATGGCGGTTGTTTTTAGGCCTTTTACAGAAAAAGAAGCCAATTTGTTTTTGGCATAATCATACACAAAAAGAGAATCGGATTCTGAAATATTGATTTGAGACAGAAATTTTTTTCTGTATTTGTTTTCCAATACAAAATATTCGGCCGCTTTTTTGTCCATTTTTGCAATAACGGGCATTGCAACGGAGTCATTGGTTTCGCCTAAATTATAAATGTCAGACAGGGAAACAAAAGCAATATCGGTGCTGTCTTTTGGCATTAAGGTAAATAAATTAATGCTTTCTTTTCTTGGCTCTTGCTCTTCTTCGTGAATCAAGTCGGTTTCGATTTCTGTATTTTCAGATACATCAGATTGGGTTGTTTTTGCAGGTTGTTTTTTATCGCAGGCAAAGACTGATAGAAGTATAGCAGTGAAGAGTGCATATATTTTTACTTTCATTTTGTTCTGGTTTTGGTAGCGTTTTGATATTTAATGGTATTGAATATCTTAAACATTTACGTATTCAAAATTAAAAGTATAAATTTTAATTGGGTTCTACTAAAAGTTGGCGGAGAATAACTTCTGTAAGATTAAGCGAAGGATGAATTTAGAATAAAAAAAGCCGTAATTTAATTACAGCTTAAAGAATTGTTTTTATGAATGTTGTGTCTTATAATTTCAGTGTACTAATTCAGAAATATTTAAAAATGAAACTAAATTCAACAAAAACTTTTTGGGTGCAAAAGAAATAAAAGGCGCTATGAAGTTTGGCTGTCAGGAGGTTTAATAATGTCAAAATAAGGTATTTTTATTTTTCTGCCAGAAAGAAAAGTAACTCTTAACCTTTTGATAATGTGTATAAATATCAAAAACATTATTTTTAATAATAAAATCAAAGTTATGGATATCAATTGGGAAATATTAGCGGTTGTGGCGGTGATTGTTTTGATAATAGTTGTGATTACAATTCGAAAAAATCAACGCGAAAAAAAGAAACTGACCGACTTATTGAATAATGATTTCAAGAAAGAAAACGAAGACGATATTAATGCTGAGGATTCGGCTAATGAAAAATAATTAGAATCTTTATAGCATAATTCTATAAAACAAAATACCCAAACAGAAACTGCTTGGGTATTTTTTGTTGAAAATATTTGTGGAGAATACCGGATTTTAAAGTGCACTAATTCTACAAATTGTAAAACTTAGACATTTGACGTTCAGCATTATATTTTAGAATATTTTTTCATTCGTAGTTGATCTTGGCACAAATTTGACACAGGACAAGTATGTGAATTATTATATTTCTAGACTACTATTCCTTTTCTAACAGGATTATCTAGCCATCCTTTGATACTATTTATAAAGTCCCATACATCATTATCTTGAGGTTTGACATATGAGCTGCTCGTTGGGTCTTCACCTAACTTTTCGAAAATCTCGATTAACCAATTTGTACCATGTTTACCAGTAGAAACTTCCAAGAATTTTAACCAGCTTTCAAGTTCTCCATTTCTAACAGGAAATAGTCCATAGGTATTCAATTGATCAAATAAATGGTTACATTCTTCTCTATCAGCCTCTGAAAGAATTTGAACACCTCCGTTAGTTTTAAAGTTTATTTGACTTTCTTTAATTTTACGAATTACTGTCGCACGCAATTGATTAGTAGATTCTATAATTGCTTGTGGAACATTTGCACTTTCTAAAAGTCTTGACCATACTTGGCCTCCCTCTTTTATTATGTCAACATCAACTATTGCAACACATGGTATTCCCATTGCTCGAAGTGGACCAAGGATTTCATGAATTGTTTGTTTGTTTTGTGCATTTAAAAACAGGCAATTAGGAATCCCTTTAGTTGGTTCAAATGTCAATAATCTTTCATTTATTTCTTGATAAAACGCTCTGTCACTGTCGCCCTCGGTTACTATTACATATTCATAAAAAAGACCATTAAGAACACCTGTTGATCTTAATAGCGGGTGTCTCATTAACTTTAATACTTTATCATTCTGTAAAATTCTTGCAGTAGGACTATAATTTGAATACGTTAAACGAATAATGTTTAAAGGAACACCGGATTGTATGCAACCCATTAAAAAATTTGAACTGTGCGTTGAAACAAATAAATTTCTAGATTTATCGTTAAAGGTGTTGCCAATTTCTTTTCCTAATTTATATGCCAAGGATGGATGTAAAAATGCTTCCGGCTCATCTATTAACATAACTTTAGGTTCGTTTGCTATTATCGTGGTTATGATGCCGGTAAACGCCTTAACTCCATCACTTGAAGATGCGATATCCAAGGCGTTTTTATGAAATTCAACAGCATCATCATGTAGACCCCTTTCTTGCATTTCATCTCTAGGACAGGTGTCTGATAAACGTATATGCAGATGTCCCGAATGCGTAGGATCGATGACGAAATATTTTTTAAATGCATCGTAAATTATTCGTCGTACTTCGCCTCTTTTTTTATTGTTTCCAAAGAGAACCTGAAGTGAATTTGTTGGTAATTCTTTTAAGTTTCCTCCAGCTTGCATATTTACAAGATGTTGCCTATTAGCTCCCGTTAAATTTGTTGTATTTAAAGCTAAATAGAAAGGGCAGAAGTAATTTGCGAATTGATTTGGATCCTTTAAAAATTGTAATATGTGCTCTTTTTTAATTTTAAATCTTTTATCAGCATTTCCAAACACTATCTGTTCAGGATCCAAATATTCATTAATTTTTGGTATTAAGCTGTATGCAGTAAGTATTGCTTCATAATCAACTGTATCCGTAAGATTCAGATTTTGTAAAATTACATTATCTGCGCGTAAAACTCCAGTCTTGCAATAGTTTTCAATTTCTTGTAAAACCCTGCTTTTACCTGAATTATTTGGTCCTACAAAAATTGTGATTGGAGCCAATTCTGCATGCAAAATTTCTTGAGAAATTGCTGCGCCAAATTTGAATGTTATACTTCGTATCATAATTATACTATGTTAATAGTATAAAAGCATAAAAGATTAGCGAGATTATTCCAGCTGTGAAATAGCCGTAACTTTTACTTTTTGCTCGTCTAATCTGTTCTTCATTTGCTTCAACTATTACTGGCGTTTTAACTTTTTGATGTCCTTCATATCTCTGACCAGAATTATATCTTCTATCACTTGCATAAACAGCTTGGCTTTCAATTTTGAACATTTTAACAACCCTTCTATTATAGTTTATATATCCTCTATATATAATTACTAAGCCACCAATTATGGGTAGAGCTCCAGAAATAATTATTGCCCAAATAATTTTAACCCAGATGTATTCTTTATCTTCAAATAAGCATTCATGATCCATATTATAAAGTTTTTATATATTTTCTTTTTCTATAATTTCCTTTAATCTTTCAATTAAATCGCTATCGTTTTCACCAATGGTTATTTCAATTGCTTCACTGTCATTGCTTTTCATCCGTGTTCTTTTTAGTGTCTTTTTCTACTAATTCTGGTTCTCTTGAAGCCATAGATTTAGAAACAGTGGAATCTGGCCGGTTAAATTCTAGTGTTGACAATTTTTCTTCTAACACTCCTACTTTAAAACGTAATAGATCATTTGTCTCTTTTAAAGTTATGTTTTCTTCACGTAACCTCGAATTTTCAACAACTAGCTCAGGTAAAACTTTAGCATCGTCGAGAGTTTTCACCATATTACCATTTCCTGTTAAAAGCCATTCTGGGTTTATTTCTAAACATTTTGTGTAAATTAATTGTGCGTCATAGGTATTTCTGGCCTTCCAATTTGATAGAACTTGGGGTGTGATTCCCAAATATCGCGCAAATTCAGTATCGCTCTTGAATTTATAGTGCTCTATAATGCTGTTGATTATCAAAGTCTTATCCATCTTTATATTTTATATTACACAAAATGTGTAATAAAGTTGTTTTATTAAACACTTTGTGTATATATTTGTAATAGTAAATTAATAGTTGTCTCGTAGTAAAACTACGATAAAAAAAGCAATACAAAATAGCACTTATCTATGATTAAAATTAGCGAAAGAAAAAAGATGAAAAAGGTCTTTAAAAAAGGCTATGCAAACGAAGTTAAGGACAGATTAATCGAACAGGGAATCTTGACTTTAAAGGGAAATCCGTACGGGATCTCATATATCACGCACGTATTTAACGGACGAAATGAAAATCAGGCAATCGAAGCAACAATAATCGAACTCTACAGTGAAAAAGTTAAAGAAGCAAAAGAAATTTCTTTAAAGAAAAAAGAAATTTTTAGCACAAAAAAACCCGAAGCGGAAACTTCGGGTCTGATTTAAGATTAACCTATATAAGATTAAACTAATGGAAAGCAAATTTACAATTAAAAATGAAATTCACCAAATACCGGCTGGGTTACTAATTGGTGATAACCGAACTGAAATTTTTGGTGACCGGAAAACTAAAAAATCGTTTTTCGTATCAAACGGAAGATCATTCCCATTTTCTGAATTAGAACCGTTAAAGAAAGCTCAAATTTTTGAACAACTTTTAAACGATGAAACGGCGCTCGAAGATTTAAAAGATCTAAACCCTGAAGAAGCTACGGAAAGATTTGCTTTTTGCATTTATGGAGCAGCAGATCATATTGCGGACTTTAATGAACGTGGCCAGTTAAATAAGTCGGACAATTTTATATGCTCCAATAATTGCAAGTGCCTGAAATGGAAATCAAAATCAATTACCATTGATGGAAATCCATTAACATCAAGGGAAATTCAGATTGTAAATCTGATGGCCTCAGATCTTCCCGATAAACAAATAGCTTCTAAACTTAAAATTGCCAAAAGCACTTTGAATTCTCACAAACAAAACCTTTTCGAAAAGGCAAGTGTGAAATCTAAATCAGGACTAATTACCAAAGCAATCAATCAAAAAATAATTCAATAACCATGACGATAGTAAAAAATTTCAGTTTAAACAACACAGGGTATTCAAAAGGATTTCAGATGCTTACAAATTTTGTTTTTCAAATTTTAGCAGTAGAATATCGTGATAAACTCGATGCATATTTCACAATAAGACTATCAAACGGAAAACAATGTATGCCTATTAGTGATATAAATATTTGTGGAACGAATGGAGGAAATTTCAAAGAATTATTGTCAGGAACTGAACATTGGATTTTCAATAAATCTATAACAAATGAGGATATAGTTGAAATTTTCATCTATGAATTTGATCAATATAATATCGTACTAAAAATTAAAGAACTCCAAACTGAACAATTAGCCTATGGAAACCAAAGCGCAGCACTTGAAAAATCAGAAAGTATTTCATTCCAAGATAAAAAAACATTACGCTCCCATTATTCTTCCAAGCAAACTGAGTTACAGGAATGTATTGACAAACTTACAAACCAATTATCCGTTGTCGGTTCAGAGACTATTATCGCGCAAACTCACTTTACCGGTTGATATTTCCGGAATGACAGTTTCACAATATTATAATCTCTTTATCAAATAATTCATGTATACCGAAAAATCAATAGACGAAGTTAGAAACGCTGATATAGTTCAAATCATTGGCAATTATTGCGAATTAAAACGTTCCGGGTCTAAGTGGACTGCCGAATCTCCTTTTAATCATAGCAAAGATTCGTTTTTCGTAACTCCTTCTCTTAACATGTTTAAGTGTTTTTCTACCGGTCACGGTGGCGACGGTATTCGTTTTGTTCAAATTTACAAAGGCGTTTCTTTTGGGGAAGCAATCAAAGTTATTGCCGATATCTGCGGGATCGTATTAGAAGAAGAACAACTGTCTGAAGAAGCGGAGCGCAAAAGAAGCTACAAACAGGAATTATACGACATAAACGGAATCGCGTGCTTAAAATACGAGATGCAGTTAAAAAATACTGCAGAAGATAATTGGGTAAAAAAAATGCTAACTGAGCGTGATATCAACGAAAAAACGGTTGAAAAATTCAGGATTGGATATGCACCAAGCGAATATAAATTTATTACAAATCCACTTATACAAAATGCCAAATTAGAACAGGCAATAAATGTTGGTATTTCGGTTTCAAATCAAAACAACAATTATGATTTTTTCAGAGACAAATTGTTGTTTCCAATTCGCGACATCCGCGGAAATGTTTTAGGTTTTGGGGGCCGAAAAGCAAATGAAGCGGATGGACCGAAATACATAAATACCAAAGAAACCGAGATCTACAATAAGAGCGTTGTCCTTTACGGTTTATATGAAAACAAGGAATTTATATCTAAAGAAAAAACCGCGTTTCTGGTTGAAGGTTATACTGACGTTACGGGGCTTTCGCAAAATGGTTGTGAACTTGCCGTTGCCACTGGCGGAACTGCCTTAACTCCTGAACAGGCAAAATTGCTTCATCGTTTTGCGGATCATGCAATTATTCTCCGTGATAATGATGGTTTGGATGATAAAGGAAATGATCAAAAAGGAACTTTGGCAGCAATTCGTGATATCAATATTCTTTTGGCCGAAGGTTTGAAAGTTTCAATCGTAATCCTTCCAGAAAAAGAAGATCCGGATAGTTATGCCCGAAAAACAAAACATGTTCAAAAAATGCTTTTTGGCAATGCTGAAGATGCTGTTAACTGGAAAACTATAAAGCTAAAAAATAAAGCTGCAAATGACCCTGATGAACTTTCTAAGATTGTTGGTGAAGTTGCACTTATGCTTTCGGTTATTAAGGATGATATAAAAAGAGCATATTATCAAAAAAATTGCGCAAAAATTTTAAAACAACCGGAAAAAGTAATCAAGGAAAAAATTGATAGCTTTTTTAAAGTTGCCGAAATTAAAGCTGCACAAAATGACAAAGTACAATTTGAATCATCTGAATATTTGGGATTACCAAAAGGGGCCGATTACAAACAGTTTTTAGAAAAAGGATATGTAAACCATGAAAACAATGTTTACTTCCGTGGCAAAAACAGTTTCTACAAAGGAACAAATTACCGAATCACGCCACTTTTTCATGTTTACGGAAAACAGGACAACAAAAGACTATGTGAAGTAATATCTGAAACCGGAATAAAAAGGCTTATCGATTTTGATACTGCAGATTTTGTTCAAATGGCAAAGTTTGAATCAAAATTGCTTGACGAAGGCAGTTTTACATTCACTCCTGAAGTTACTCCAAATCAATTTAAACTTTTAAGAAATAACATTCTGGATAGTTTTATCATGGCATTCGAGTTAAGAACTTTGGGGTGGCAGCATGAAGGTTTCTTTGCGTACTCTAATCTGATTTCACACAAAGGAATTACCAAAACGCCTAATGATTACGGAATTGTTCAGCTTGAAGCCGAAGTACAAATTCAAAGCGATTATATCGAAGATGTAAAACATTTTTATTCTCCATCCGCTTCAGTTATGTACAAAAATTCACGTGATGGTGATGATCCTTATGAAAATGACCGCTATCTGGTTTTTAAACCTGCTCCGATTGCATTTCATACCTGGATGAACCAATTGAAAAAAGTGTATGGTAAAAAAGCAACAACAGGCATCGCCTGTATTTTCTTTTCTCTATTCAGGGATTTGTTTGTAAAAACGTATCAGATCTCGCCAATATTATTTTTGACTGGTGAAAAAGGTTCTGGAAAGTCAAAATTTGCTGAAAGTATCGGTGCTGTATTCGCGTACAAACAACCTGCTTTTGATTTGAATGCCGGAACTATTTCAGGGTTTTCCAGAAGAATAAGCCGAACTACAAATACCATGACCATTTTGGAAGAATTCAACGATTTGATTGACTTAAAAATGAAGCAATCTATCAAAGGATCTTATGATAATCGTGGGCGTGAAATTGGACAAAACACAGGAGATAATAAAACAAAAATGACCAAAGTAAATTGCTTTTTGGTAATTCTTTCTCAGTATTTGTCAAGTTGGGATGATAACTCTATCACATCACGAAGCGTAATAGAACACGTGATTAAACCTCAGGAAAATTTTACAAATGAAGAAGTCGCCGATTTTAATTTAATCCAATCGTGGGAAGAAGAAGGTTTAACCAGTTTTATTTTGGATATCATAAGATATCGCCCGGAGATCGAAGAAAATTACAGACGTGTTTACGGTGAAATCATAAAGGATCTGAAAAGGCAATTAAAAGATACAGATTACCAGGAGCGAATGCTTCAAAATTATACGGTGCTGCTTACGCCAATTAAAATTTTGATAGATAAATTTCAGTTTCCATTTACTTACAAAGAAATGCAGGATCAATTTAAAGAAGCCATCATTGACAGTTCTGATTTGATAGTGGAAAGTGAAGGTTTAGCCGAATTCTGGCGCACTATGGAATATTTACTTGACCGTTCACCATTCCCGTTGATTAAAGAGGGAATTCATTATGTGATTGATACACCAATGACACTGAAACTCCAGACCAAAAAAGGCGAACCGGATTACGAATGGAAAAATGAAAAAAGAGATCAAATATTAATTCTAAGACTGAACCCAATTCACCAATTGTACCACAAAGAAATTTCAACTCGTGAAGGAGTTGATGTAATTGGTGAAAATACCTTAAGGAATTATTTCAAATCAAAAAAATTCTTCTTAGGCACTGTTAAATCATATCGATTTGATGATACTTCAACATCAGGCTATGTTTTTAACTACACTATGATGCACGAAGGAGGAATACTAAACTTATTAAGAACCGCACCAAAAAAGACTAATGATGAAGTTCCTATAAATGGAAGTTCAGCGGATGATCCGGATTGGTTAAAAGCTAAATAATTATGGGAACAAAAGCTGTCATTTTAAATTTAAGAATTGCCCAACGTGAAGACTTTACAGACGAACTCGGACAAAAGAAATTCGGCTGCATGTATTTTCAGCAGTCATTTGATGGATCCTTTTGCAATAAACCTTATTTCTTCCATGAAAATACAGATCTCGATGTTTTTAGAGAATTGTACAACACAAAGCAGATTTGGGTTTTGGCCGGAATTTTTGACGAAGTAGAAATTGTAGATAAACGTAAACCAATCATAGAAAAGCATAAATATGGACGAAAAAATTATGTGCCAAAGCCATTGCCACCACGCCCATGTTTATGTAAGCACTAATGAATATTAATAAACCTAAAATAAAATTGAAATGAAAAAAGAAATTGAAAAATCAGAATCTGTAAAAACAAAAAGATTCGCAGTTTTAGATGGTAACACCTTAGTAATTGCTACAGAAAAAAAAGAAGAAGCTGATGAAAAATTCAACCAGTTAAAAAAAGAATTAAAGCCTCTTATAGTCTTTATCGATCATGAAGTTCACTTTTCAGTTCGCGCGACTAAAACAATCCATCAACAAAACTATCGAATCAAAGCAGGAAACTATGAAGAAGATAGTGCTTTAAAATCTGCTCCGGAGGTTACTGAAACGGAAGAATAATTTTTAATCTATAAAATTTTGAACTAATGGAAAATCAAAATGAAATCATCGAAATATCAGTAAAAGTTATCTTCTTAGGAGAATTTAACGATTTTAACTCCTGGATAAAAAATGTTCAGGAATGCGCTAACAAATACGGCGTAAATTCAAAAATATTACACATGGACTGTCAAGGTTATACGACTACAGGTTACGAAATGAAAAACCAAAATAGGGAAGCGGTTTATCCCGTAAAAACATATTTACTAGTCCAAGCGCTATTTTTTGACAAACCGTCGCCATTTAAATCAACTTCTAATAATTAGGTAATGAGTATAGAAATTCAAAGAAACGTTGCTTCTACGGTTTATATTTTTACTCCTCAAACCAGTTGGGCGTTATTCACTTTTAGTAATACGGGCGATATTTTCCTTCAATCAGATTGGGGTAGTTATACACACAGATTTAGAGCATTTTCAGGTGACATTGAAACTTTTTTGAAAGGTTTAAGTGTTGAATATTTTGTAAATAAACTTTCGATGCAAGATGTAAATCAAAAACCAACAACTTATCAGCAGAAAGAAATACTAACAATTTTAGTAGAGAGGTTTATTTATGCCTTGAATAACGAAAATATTTCAAAAACATGATAAGAACTAACTGCACAGTTTGCGGGCTTCCAAATGAAGCCTGCTTACATCAAATGGAACTAAAAGATTATCGAAATGATCGTTTGGTTTTAAGAGTTTTATGGTTTGCACTTGGTTTTTTGTCAGCTGCAGTTTCAGTAATAACAATTTTAATTTTAGTTAATGAAAAGTATTTATAAACCAATGCTTTATTCTACCCCAACGATTCAGGGAATTTTGGAAAATAGAAAAAACCAAACCCGTAGGACTAAGGGACTGGATGTTATTAATATCAATCCGGATAAATGGAGTTTGCTAACATCATTTGATAATCCAGAAGATCTACAAAGTGCTTTTTATTTTAAAAATGGCAAAAAGGACCAACAGTATTTACAATTTAAATCTGATGATAAATATTTTGATGCTAAAGTTCCTTATCAGGTTGATGAAATTATTTGGGTTCGTGAGACTTTTGTCAAATGCATATTTAGTTCATTTTGGTATAAAGCATCTCATCAACTGCCTGGTGATTGTTGGAAATGGAATCCATCGATTCATATGCCTAAAAAAGCTTGTCGTATCTTTCTAAAAGTTACTGAAGTGAGAGTGGAACGTCTAAAAGATATAACAGTCTGGAGTGCAGAAGCTGAAGGTGTTGAAATGCGCCTTGTAGATGGATTTTAAGAATGTAGAGACTATTTGGCTGAAGTTATTGATGAAGATTATCCCTGGGGTGAAACTTATTATCCGTCAAACCCACGATTGTCCTTTATTTCCTTGTGGCAATCAATAAATGGTTTGGAATCATGGGATAGAAACCCGTGGGTTTGGGTGATTAAGTTCGAGCGAATTGATAAACCTAATGATTTTATGATATGACAAAATTTAGAAGAATAGTATTTTTGCACTTAAAGTAATTAAAACATTTGATTCTGCAATAATTTATTATTATTAAAAATCATTGACTTTAAAAAAAAAATAATATAACTTCGTCGAGTTCTAATTCGAGTGCACAATAAAAATAATTATGAGCATACGATTTAAATTGGTATACTTTTAGATTATAAAAAGTTAATGATAACTTAATTGTTATTAATTACATTAAATTTTATGTAATTTTAGTAATGTACTAATTTTGTATTACTTTTGTACGCTTTTTGGATCGATGCGTCAAAAGGTATTTGTAGAATTTTAGGTTTAAAAAATAACCAATTAATTTAAAAGTTATGGAAGAAACTAAGGTGAAATATAAAACTGATAATCTGTTTTCTAAATGTAATTTTTTGAGAGGGATCGGTTCTGTGTTAAATTTACCTGGTAATTATTATGAGTTTAACACCTCAAAAACTGAGCAAGAAGCAGACAATAGAGCTTTAACATCAGATTGGCAAAATGTCGGGAACGACATTAAAAAAGCTAAAAGAAAATTTGAAAAGCAGAACTATAATAAACTTTGTCTGAAATAGATTAAAGATGTCAAAAAATCAAGATAGAAAGAGAAAAGGGGAATTAGCGCGTAACGCTGGTTCCCCTTTGGATAATATATCCGACAATGAAGAAACACTACAATCTGAAATTGTTGAGATAAAACAGGAATTAGTATCGGTAAATCCTCATGTATTTGATGGTTTGGATGAAAAAAAAGAAGGTGAAATACTGAGGGCATTTAGTCAGATCACAATGAGTGTAACAGAGAGACGCCATTCTGGACCACTTCCCTCAGCTGAAACAATGATTCAATATAATTCAGTTATTCCAAATGGAGCCGATAGAATTATGATCATGGCTGAAAAACAGCAAGATCACCGAATGGCAATGGAAAACAAAATGATTACATCTCAATTATATCAGAGTAAAGCAGGACAAATATTAGGCTTTATTTTGTGTTTTCTGTCGCTTTCAGCTAGTGTTTATTTGGGAATTAATGGTCACGAGGCAATTGGTACAGTCATTGGCACTACAACAATAATTGCAATGGGTGGAATATTTGTACTTGGCAAGCTAGTCGGTTCTGGTAAGTATCGAAAAGAAGAATCTAAGGAAAATGAAGATTAATATAAAAACCACTAACTCAAGTGGTTTTTTTTTTGGCAAATATTTTGTAAATTAGACTTATGCAAAATCACACACTTATATTATCAACAGGAAAAGTATCACTCGAGAATGGTGTTAGTATTGACTTTGTAACTAATTTGCTAAATCGTGGTTTAACCGGGATAGAATATTTCGGACCGGAATTAGATAATTCGGAATGTTATATTGATGACGATATGAGTGCAGCAAGTGCCGGAATTACTTATTTGGAATTTCACTTTGACACACTGGAGCCGATTGATTATGATTCTCTAAATGAAGTTCAAGTTGATCAGTTGATTTATGATGAAATAAAAAAATCCGCCTGCATTGATATGCGAGCGGATGAAAAGGATATAACAGTATATCTTTAATTTTTATTTATTTGCCCCCAGGTACACAACTTTACCGACGCCAGTTTCAAATAAAGCTTCAATATCTTTATTGCATAACTTAAATATTTCTTTTGCTTTATCAGCAGCTAAAACGTCAATTTCATCTACCGTTATTTCATCGTTAAATTCAGACAGCTCACTAAAGATATAGCTTTTTAGTATTTGCTGGCATCGCATTATGTGAGCATCTATTTCGCTGTGGTCATCATATAAGTGATTTGGATAAACATAAGCAGTAATTTCACTCAATGTATTCAAATCAGTTAAAAAAAACTCGATTAACTCTTCGTTCTGTAAATTTTCATAATATTTATTCATATCGGTATTTATTTAAGATGCTTCAAAAGCAATTAACTTACTTTGATAAGGCAAAGCGAAATCTTGTATTTTATTGTTTGTGTCTAGCCAGGCTAATTCATCCTCACGGTTAAGCATGATCGGCATACGCCTTTTATGATTATGGATAAACTGCATCAATTCATTTGCCTCGGTTGTTACCATTGTAAAAGTATTTAGAATATCACCATTCGAAGGATTGACCCAGCTATCATATAATCCGGCAAAGCAAAATATTTCGTCGGTCTGTGAGAAGATCTGATACCTTTCTTTTTTCTTCCCTTTCTCATCCAGCCAGCGCCATTCATAATATCCGGTTGCAATTATTAAACAACGGTTGTCAGTTATATTCCTGTATGATGCTGTAGAATCAATAGTTTCAATTCGGGCATTTAAAGTCTTGTTTTTAAAATCCTCATTTTTTGCCCAACTTGGAATTAGGCCCCAATTATAATCTGTAGATATAATACCTGGATGTCCGTTTGTTATTATTGGAAGATTAGGATGTTCGAATCCATTGACAAAAACACCTTCATAATATTGCCCACTATTATTTACTGCGATATTAAAGCGAATCTTTACATCTCGTCTACTTGCTTTCTGATCTACGTAGTAACACATATTACATTGATTTGTTGATATTTAAATTTAAGAAAATAAATTATAATCCAGCATACTTTATTTCTGGAATCGCCTTTCGTTCCATCCTAATTTTTCTTGCTCCGGTTCTTCTTTACCTACGCTCAAGGTTTTGCTTCTGTAATCATTATAGAATGTCTGAGGGTTTTTCGGGTACATCACCGTATGATAAAAATTAGATTTACTATTCTCTCTTAGCTGTAGACCACCACTTACGTGTTGATAACTGAAATTTAAAAAGATAAAAATTTTGCATAATTCCAGAGTGTCATCTTTACCCAGAACCCAATATAGTAAGTTTCCCTGCTCTAATAGAATCTTGATCGCTTTATACCCTCTTGATGTAATTCTTAATCTTGATGCTTTAAGTATATAAGCATCGACTTCTGCTTCTGTATACATATCTGAAAAATTTTGGAATACAAAGTTATAACACATTTAAATACACCACTGTCCCAAATTATAACATAGTTCACATGTGTCATTATGCGGTCCCGGACGGTAATTTAGTACGTCTAACGATAAGAACATCCCGGAATTCATATTATATAATTATCAAACAGCATAACACCCGACCCCGGATATCAATTTTGCTGCCCCCCGAACCCCCCAAATTAAAAAATTTTGCAAATTTTTGTTTTTCTAAAAATAAGAGGGTAAAAAAGTTCCACAGTTCCACAAAAAAAATATTTAGATTTTATAAAATATATAACTATTTAATATATAGTATATTATATATTTTTTTGTTCTAATTTTTCGTGTGGAACTTTGTGGAATTGTTGCGGAACTTGTGGAACTTTTTTTTAAAGTTCCACAAAAATAGGCTTAGTTCCACAAGTTCCTTTTAAATTTTAAAACGTAACTGACTGATAATGTGTTATGTGGAACTGTGGAACTTTTTTTTTGAAAAAAGTATAGTTTAAGTTTATTTTTCCGTTTTTTTTCATGCCTTTTTATTTACTGTTGTCCTAATCGCTTTTTTGGTATTTGTCGTAAATTCGTCAGACCAAAAGCATTAAAATGATACAAATATCTATTCCTGTAAAAAAGCATGTAAAAAAATATCTGATTAAAAAATATGGTGAAATTCATACTATTTCTAAGAATACTTTTCTGGGTTTATTGTTGCTTGAACTGATCAGTACTGAAGCAGATACTTCTGATATTGATTTTAATGGTTATGATTCTTATAAGATGGATATACCGGAACTTTATTTTAACATTAAGGGTTATAAAATCAACAGGAAAAAATTAAAGTTTTTGGGAGTATGCCTTGAAAGATTGTTTTTTGAAGATTTTCATGCATTTGTTGATGTAGAATTGGCAAAAGGAAAAACAAACGCCTGGCAAAGTGTAAAATTGTTTCTTCTTTTAAATAATATTAATGAAAATGAGTTAAAGCTTGAAAGTATGTATCGCAACTACCAAAGGCACTGCCAAGAAAAAATAAAAGAAAAAAAAATACATACCGTAGTTTATTCGTAGTTAGAAAAACGCCTGAAACCGCGCCTTTTATGGTGGCAAAATAGGACAGATTTATAAAAATAAATTCACTAAAATTATGAACTTTACAGACACCGAAAAATTACCCGGATTTGCCGAGTTCGAACTGTTTCTTTTGGAAGAAACTTCGAACTGGCCGTTTGTTGTAACTGATGGAAATTCGAAGGATATTGTGTTTTCACCCTTCGAAAATGATGTTGATGCTATCATTGACCCCGATACGATAAAAGTTGATGTAAATCCGAAACAATCTGGTGATGGAGAAATTCAGCAAATTGCAATTTCTTTTCGTCTAATTACCAGAAGTGAGGCATTAGAACAATTACTTGAACAATACGCAAATAAAAAATGTGTTGGCGTAGGAAAACTGAATAATGATTTTAAAAAATTGTATGGTACCTACAACGAACCTTTGTATATGAATTATGAAGTAAACGATGGAACTAAAGCAGATGGTGAATCTTTTACTGAGGTGAGAATAAAAGGCGAAACGCGCAAACGCCCGGTGTATTATACACATTAAATTGATTGTCCTATTTTAAGATTCTGAATAAATCAAAATTTGTAAAGTGCAAAAAGCATTTTACAAATGAGTATAAATAATTTACATTCTCTACTTAATGGCCGATGGTTCATACATGAATCTTATGGTCATTCTCTTTTGCCTTCCCTTAATTCAATTTTAAAAGGAAATTCCCTGAAAATTGAAAAAGAAGATAAAAAACCGGAAGCTTTTGTTATTCCGGTCGGTAAATCTCCAATCATCGCATCTGCTTTCAGCAATAGTGATGACAATAATGATTATGTTCTTGTTATCGACTTAAAAAATCCGATCTACAAATATTCACAGGAATGCGGACCGCAAGGAACCAAATCTAAAATGAATATTATGGACCGATATAAAAACGATGCTTATTGTAAAGGAATCGTTTTGGATATCGATAGTGGTGGCGGTCAGGTTGCTGGAACTCCTGAATTTTATGATTATGTCCGTGAATATCCTAAACCTATTGTAGCTTACACAGATGGTTTAATGTGTTCGGCTGCTTACTATATTGGATCTGCAGCATCTTACATTGTTGCAAACAAACGTGCTGACCATATTGGCAGCATTGGTACTATGATTTTTTTCATTGACTTTACTGGTTGGTATGAGAAAGAAGGTGCAAAAGTAATAACTGAGTATGCTACAAAATCAACCGACAAAAACAAGGATTACGAAGAATTAATAAAAGGAAATCCGGAACATTACATTAAAAATCAGTTAGATCCTATAACTGAAGATTTTATCAATGACATAAAAGCTGTACGTTCGAAAGTTAATGAAGAAGTGTTTACTGGTAAAACGTATTCTGCAAGTGATTCCATCAATATGGGATTGGTTGATGAAATCGGAACTCTACAAACGGCAATCGATAAAGTTTTCGCTTTAGCCAAACAATCAAGTAATCAAAATTTAAATACAGATATGTCTAAACAACTTGTAAAAGTACAGGCTGTTTTGGGTTTAGATGCTCCATTGGCTTCAACAGCTGAAAATGGCAGCTATTTAAACGCTGAACAGTTGGATGCTTTAGAAAATGGTTTTGTTGAACTGGAAGCATCCAATGCAACATTACAAACGGAATTAGATGCTGCTACGGCTAACACCGAAGTAAAAGATCAATTAACAGCTTCAAAAGAAACTGTTATAGCGGTCGAAGCATCTATTGATACAATGCTAACATCTGCAGGTTTGGATGTTGGTGGGACTTTAACCGAAAAAACGGCTGCATTAAGTGCGAAAGTTGCGGAAATGGGTAAAGCTGATGGTTCTAAACCGACAGTTGTAAAAGTTGATGTAAACAACACTGAAAATACTGCATCTAATGTGGTAGGTGGTGTGGACATCTCCGGTGCAATGAATAATTAATCTATAAATAATAAGATATGTCAATAATCTCTACTGAAATAGTAACCGCTTTTGGTGCTCGCTATATCAACGAAGGGCAAAACATGGAAAGTTTAAAGGAGCAAATCCGTCAACCTTCAGTAACTCCTTCTTATGCGGTACCGATCATTACTGAAAATGATGTGTATCGTTCATCAAATACCCAATTGGGTGAAATTGTTCAAGGTTTCCAAAAGGCATTTACTGCCAAAGGAGATTTGACATTTACACCAAATGAAATTCCATTGCGAAATGCTAAAATCGATTTGTCTTTATATCCAGACGATGTAAAAGGTAAATGGTTAGGTTTTTTAGCTTCATTGGATAAAGCTGCAAGGGCTGAATGGCCAATTGTTCGTTATTTGTTGGAAAAGCATGTTGTTCCGCAAATTCCTCACGACATGGAAACTAAAGCCTATTGGGGTGGTTCTTATGTTGCTCCAACTCCGGGAACTGCAGGCACAACGGCAGGCACAATGGACGGTTTGAAAAAATTAATTGATGCAGGTTTAACTGCTACAACAATTAACGCAATCGCATTATCTTCTTTGCCAACTCCTTCAACAATGTTTGATTCTGTAGAGGAATTTACAGATGATATTTTCGCACATAATCCAGTTTTGGAAAGTGTAAAAATGAGAGTCTACATGGAGCCTAAGTTTTTGAAAAACTATTTCAGAGACAAACGTAATACGCACGGAAACGATGTGGATTACAAAGCAGGTCAAAACACAGTTGATTTTTCGCCAAACGTTGAATTGGTTGCTTTACCATCTATGGCCGGTTCAGGTTACATCTGGGCTACACCAGTAGATAACTTTGTTCATTTACGTAAAGTAAACGGAATGAAAGACCCTAAAGTTGAAGAAGCAAAACGTGAAGTTTTCTTGATGCTTGACTGGTACGAAGGTATCGGATTTGATTATAACCAATTGGTTTACGCTTACAAACCGGCTTAATCTTTCACGAAATGGGAAAAAATAATAAAAATACACCAGTAGTTAATGCAACTACTGGTGTTCAACCAGGACAGAGTTCTTCTGCTCAACAAATATCAGCAGCAGATAAAGCGGAAGCGGATAAAGCAGCGGCAGATAAAGCAGCAGCAGACAAAGCGGAAGCGGATAAAGCAGCAGCAGACAAAGCAACGGCAGATAAAGCATCGGCAGATAAAGCAGCAGCAGACAAAGCAGCGGCAGATCAAGCAGCGGCCGCTACGACACATGAGGCAGAAATTATACCACCAGGTAAATTTATTGCTGAAAATGGTAATGAATATGAATTAGTTGTTAGTTCATTTACATTTCAAGGTAAAACCTATTCTAAAGAAGAAGCATTGAGCGAACATCCTGATGTTTTAGAGCATCTGGCTTCTGTTAAATCATTCATTCTAAAAAAAGTATAAAATGGCATTAGCACTTGAAGATATCGGAGGCGAAAGCTGCGAACCAGTTTCTGGATTATCAGGCACAGTATATTATGCATTACAAAGTGATTTTGTAACTATTAATGAACCTAAGAAAATTTGTGATCCAACCCCGGCGAATGTTGCAGCTACTTTTGCGGAATTAGCTACAATCCCGACGGCCCACGTTTTTAAAACTGGTAAATGTTTCTTTAAAATTGATACGGTTACTGAAACTGGCACAATTAAATCGACACCTATTGGCGAAACAGGGCGAAAACTTTATCAAAATGAATTAGCAATCACCGTTGCTGGTTCAGCAGATGATCTTTTAGGATATTGCAGATGGATTAAAAACCAAAAGTTAATCATTCTTTTTGAAGAATTTGGAACTGGTAACGTAAGACAATTAGGTTTGTCAAGACTTCCTGCTTTGGCAAGTGCCGAGCATAATATTGAAGCAACAGCTGAAGGAAACAATTCTGCAGTAATCACATTTACTGATAAGAATTTTGGTCCTGCACCAATTTACAAAGGAGCAATTCAGTTAGTTCCAGAAGCTTAGTAATAAGGGGGAATAAAAAAAGTCCCCCAACAATAAATACTTCCTACGGTAATTTATTTTATAGCAACAAAGCCACAGCGTTGGAGGACTAAAAGTCTTCTTGCTGTGGCTTTGTTGTTCGTTATAAATTATCGTAGGAAGTTGCAAATATAAACATCATCAATCAAAATCGAATGGAAAATAAGAAAATTTTCAAATCTGCACCTTTGCCTTTTATGGGACAAAAACGCAAGTTTTTAAAGCAGTTTGAACCTGCTTTAAAAAAATATCCTCCAACTGCAATTTATGTTGATCTGTTTGGAGGTAGTGGTCTTCTTAGTTATACAGTAAAATCAATTTATCCAGATGCAAAAGTAATTTATAATGACTTTGACAATTATCGTTTACGACTGGAGAATATTGATAACACCAATAATCTTTTAAATGATTTGAGATTAATTTTAAACAAATATCCAAAGGATAAAAAAATCGAAGGTGAAATACGAACCGCTGTTCTAAATAGGCTCGCAGAGGAAGATAGTACTGGATATGTAGATTATATTACTATCTCAAGTTCATTGTTATTTAGCATGAAATATGCTTTTTCATTAGAGCAATTTAAAAAGGAAACATTATATAATTGCGTTAGGCAATCAAATTATAATGCAGATGGATATTTGGAAGGCATAGAAGTCATAAGTGAATGCTACAAAGTAATTTTTGGAAAATATAAGGATGTTGCAAATGTGGTTTTTCTAGTTGATCCACCATATTTATCGACAGAAACAATTTCATACAAGGGTTATTGGAAATTAAAGGACTACTTGGATGTTCTACAAGTTTTGGAAAACACAAAATATTTTTATTTCACATCTAACAAATCATCGATAATTGAATTGTGTGAATGGATTGAAACTAAAACCCCAATGAGTAATCCTTTTAGTGGTGCGTATACTGAATCAATGACCGCTACTGTAAATTACAATTCCAGTTATACAGATATTATGATATATAAACCTTAAGTTGGGATGCATCCTATTTAATATAAAGCTAGGTAAATAAATTTGTCTCAATTTAAAATTTTATATCAAATGCTCGATTATTTACAAACGATCAGAGATTTTATAATGCAAAACTTTGATCCAAGCAGTCCGGAAAACGCGAACGTGAAATTAAACACTGATCAGTTACTGGATTTCCTTTTCAGGACTTTTCCGGCAGGTTGTATTTCTGATTATGATTTGAATGATATCTTAGTATCATTGGATTATAAACGGCATACCTATGTTGTGGAATATTTTAAAGAAGTCGGCAAAAAGAAAGATGGCAGGATTGAAGTTAAGAAAAGTCTTGAAGTAGGATGGTGCTTAAAAACTCCATTGGATCTACATACTGAAGAAATCGCAAAAAAAGAAAAACCACTTGAATAAGTGGTTTTTTTATGTCCTATTGTAACGATTTCACACTTTCCATATTTGTACTATGGAAATATTACAAAAATGGTTTGAAAATGGTTGCGACTATGCTTCGGGCGTTCTGATTTATAAAGAACTTCCAAAGCATAATCCAAGTCTTTTGCGGAATTTTCAAAAGAAACAAAATTCGTTCAATGCTGAAAAGCTGAAATATGAATTAAAGAAGTTTCAGGAAAAATACAACCAAACGGTTTTTGTTTCCGAAATCAAAAAAGAAGTTGCTGCTGTCGTAAGTATGGTACCAGAAAAAGTTTCATCAACCGATCAAAATAACGTTGTTTTATTTCATCAACTACCTGAATCTTTGCGACCTGTGTTGCTTGAAGCGAACCAATTGTTTAAAGAAAATTGTCTGCTTAAGGTAAATTTAAATGAACTCCCTGCACATGCTGAAAAGGCAGCTTTAGAACTCCAGATAAAAATCCATACCAATTTTAAAAGAAATGAACTGTGTTGGCAAAAGATAGATTTGTTTTTGGAGAAACGAATTATTGCAGATGCTCCAATAACAGAATTTAATGGCTTAACCCCTGAAGGAAAATTGCGTACGCAGCAACTGCTTTATTCTTCAATTTCCAAATTAAACACCAGGTTAAAAGCAAACCGTGAAAAACTGAAAACCGCTGAATTTGTTTCGATTAAATCTAAAATTGAGCGTGAAATCTCAAAGCAGGAGCAAAATCTATTACAGAAAAACGAACAACTAATCCTTATAAGTAATTTGATTGATGGGAACTAAAAAAAGAGAAATGATGATTAAGCGAGGTGATACCACGTTTGATAAAATCTTGGCTCATTATATCAATCCTGAGCAATTTCCGCTAAGTGAAACCAATTCGGCTATATTAATGCGTTTAAATGAAGTTTTTGCGCTTCGTTTGAATCATTTTTCTACCCAACAGATCCTTAACAAATTTGAAAAAGAGAAAGGATTATCACATGCTCAAATTTATCTGGATATACGAAATTCTGAAAAACTTTTCGGAAATGTTTTAAAAGCTGATGCTGAAGGATCGCGTGCAATTTGGTTAGAATATACCCGCGATTATTTAAAAAGATGTAAGCAGAAAGGAGATTTGAATAATGAAGCAAAAGCTTTGAAAATGCTTGCTGATTATGGTGGTTTGGCAAATGAAGATAACCCTAATTTTAATCCGGAGAAATTTGAAAACATGGAAATTCATGTTAATGTCGATAAACAAGTCCAGGCTAAACTTTTGGAAATGCTTTCAGGCGGTTCTGTTGATTTGAATAATTTGAATGTTACTGATATCGATTTTGAAGAATTAAAAACTGACGAAGACGATGATCAGTAAAAAAAAATTTGTTAGTCTTACAATTCCTCAACTCGCCTGTGTTTTGGCACCGCAAAAACACAAAGATATTGAAATGGGCAGGGGGGCGGGTAAGTCAACAATTATTGGTTACCATAAAAGAGAATTGGTTCGTCAAATGCCTAAAGCTTCATTTGCATTGGTTGGTGCAACATATTCTCAAATACTTAGTAGAACGTTGCCTTCAACAATTGAAGGTTTGGCAATGTTCAATCTTTATCAGGATGTTGATTTCGTCGTAGGACGATCAGGAAAGAAAATGGGATTTGAAATGCCCTACCAACCGCCTAACCAATGGGATAATGTAATTCATTTTGCCAATGGATCAATATTTCAATTGGTTTCGTTAGATAACCCTAATTCCGGACGTGGTTTAAATTCCTATGCTGAAGTAGGTGATGAAGCCGCTTTATTGGATCCGGAAAAATTATTCACTAATGTTAAAACGACGAACAGGGCGCAAAAGGAAATCTTTAAGAATTGCTCTCTTTTGGGTTCAGAGTTTTATGTTTCTTCGACTCCAATCAATAAAAAGGGAAAGTGGTTTACAGATAGGGAAAAATTAGCAATTGCAAACCCGAAAGAATATGCATTTATTAAAGCTTCAGCACTTTCAAATCCTTATCTAAATCCTGCATGGTTCAAGAAAATGAAAGATGCAGCAATATCTGAATTGTTGTATAATGCGGAGATTTTAAATATTAGGCCAGAAGAAATTGTTGATGGTTTCTATGGAAATCTTATACCAAAGAAACACTACTATACTGATTACAATAATAGTTATCTTGAAACTATTGGTGTACTGGCACGCTCAGAGCATTTCAATTGTAGCCAGGATAATGATGTTCGTACTAACGAGCCTCTTATAATGTCTGTTGATTTTGGTGTGTTTAATGGCTGTGTTGTGTCTCAGTTACAGGATGATGAGTATAAGGTGTTAAAGTCTTTTTTCGTTAAATCTCCTAAGCTGTTGGATGATATGTTTATTGAGCAGGTAATACCATACTACAGGCCACATCAGGAAAAGTTCATCTACTTATATGGTGGGCATGATGGTAACAATAGATTGCCTAATAGTCCTTATAGTTACTTCGAACAGATCATCAATGTACTTACTGCTCATGGTTGGACAGTGTACCTAATGACTAAAGGTGCAGCACCAACGCACACCGATAAATATCTTCTTGTCAATGCTATGCTTAAAGAACATCAAACCCGATTACCTAAGATACGTATCAATGAGCACAACAATCCGGACCTTATCATTGCACTCGAAAGAACTGAAGCAAAGGAGTCGCTCAAGGGAGGTATTGAAAAGGTAAAGAAAGATGAACGTAACCCGTTGTTTCCTCAACAGCATGCACCTCACCTTACCGATGCGTTCGACGTACCTATCATGACGATGTTCAATGATACCTTCAAAGGCTTCAATCGATTACTGTCCGAAAGCCGTATTCAGACCTCATAATCCATCCATTTTCATATATCCTGACTTTTTGGGTTTGGAAAGTGTGAAATTTTATAGGGACAGGCGTGCTTTTCTGTCAGATTTTATAAAAAATAAATAGTTTTTGGAGGTCAAAAAATTGATAATCAATTTGATAAACTTTTAAATAATAGAATAGCCACCCAAAATCATATAAAAAAAGTAATTAAAAATGCTGTCCTATTTTAAAAACAGTCAAAGAAGGAATTTTGAACTATGCAAAAGGAAAAAATTACATTAAAAGAAGGTTTAGAAATTCTAAACCAAAAAGATCAAAATGGGCTTCTTATTCCTTTTGATTTGACTTACAGAACTTTTAATGCTACATCAAAAAAAGGAGGAAAGCTAAAAACATATTCCGGGGCCAGACTTCTTTTAGAAAAAAATCCAAATGCAATTCACCGCGATACAGTTGAAAACATTTTAGTTCCAATAAAAAAATCTAAGAATGCAAATCATTTTGAGAACAGAACCAGAAATATTCAATTGACAGATTACAGTGTTGTAACTATTCGCATCGATTTTATAATCAGTATTAATAATAAAGAAATCATTTACTAATGTCAGAAAGTACATTCTTAGGTAACCATATTGCAATTACTCAACATCAAGGATCACCTGCAATGGTTTCGTTTAAAAATTCCATTGACAAAATGGATGGTACCGTTACGGCGGTGAAAGTAGATGTAAAAGACAAACAAGGTGAAATTGCATCTTGGGGCAAAAACAATGACTATCCACAGCAAGTAATTAAAGAAGTAAAGAAAAACGGTGCAGCTGCTTCTTCGTTACGATTTCTTCGAAAAGCGCATTACGGCAACGGTCTAGTTTTATTAAAAAATGAAGTCTCAGCAGATGGAAAGAAAGATCCTAAAGTTGTTTCGCTTGCAGATGTTCCCATAATTAATGAGTTTTTTCGTAAATCTCAAATGAATCGTTTTTGGCAGGAAACAATTACTGATTTGGAATGGTTCGGAATCGGTTTTCCAGAGTATATTTTATCTGCAAATTATGCAACGATTAACCGAGTGAAGAGGCAAAAAACCGCATGGTGTCGATTCGAAATGATGAATGAAGAAAGTGGATTGGTTGAGCACGTCTACATTTCTGAAAAGTTTGGCAAAGGAGGATCTGTTGATGTTTCGTCACAATTCGTTGAGAAAATTCCATTGATAGACAGTTATTGGTCAGCTGATGAAGTTCGTGAATATTGCAAAGTGAATAAAATTACAAAGTTCATCAGACCTGTATTCTATCCTTTACTTGATGAAGCCTATTACCCTGAAAGCGAGTGGCAAGCAATTTTAAAATCGGGTTGGTTAGATGTTGCCAATTCCGTTCCGGCACTTAAAAAAGCTTTGTTTGCTAATCAAATGACAATTAAGTTTTTGATTGAAATTGACGAACAATACTACACGAACATTTATGCTGAGGAATGGGCAAAAATGAAAATAGAGGAACGTAAAAAAATTAGACAGGATTTAGTTGATTCAATTAATTCCGGGCTTGTTGGTAATGATAAAGCCGGTAAGTCAATTCAGTCAATGAAATATACTAATCAAAAAGGCGAACAGGTTTCGGCTGTAACGATAACGGCAATTGATGATAAATTAAAGGACGGTGTTTATCTACCGGAAGCATCAGCAGCTAACTCTGAGATATTGGTGGCTTTTGGTGTAGATGCTACTTTAATTGGTGGTGCCGGTATTCCGGGCGGTGCTTTGGGTGCCGGTTCTGGTTCAGACAAGCGTGAAGCTTTTTTAATATTGCAATCACTATACAAAACTAATAGAGAAACTACCCTCGAAATTTTCAATTTCATTCAGGATTACAACAAGTGGGATAATTTAATTGTTGCCGGATTCGAAAATACCGTATTAACTACTTTAGATAAAAATCCAACAGGAATAAAAATCACCACAGCATGATATTAGAAACTACAGCAGACCTTAAAAAATACGTTTCAGTTGCTCAATCTTTTATGTTTGAAGATTTTGAGCCTTATATAACAAAAGCTGTAAATACTTTCACTAGAAAGTATTTAGGAAACCTACATACTTTCTTAGCTGATGAAGCACTACCTCCAGACATTTCATTTTCAACAAAAAACGAAGCGCGCGAACATTTACGAGATGCAATCGCAAACTTCGGCATGTTTATTTACTTTCCGTTTATGTCGGTGATGCTCGATAGTTCCGGAGCAACCGAAGTTAAGAATGACCAACGACAAAGAGTGAACTGGGGTACCGAAAAAGACATGCGCAGAGAATGTTTGCGCTCCGGGCATGAAGCAATGGATTATTTATTAAAGATTTTAGAGAAAAACCCTGATGTATTTGTTGATTGGACAGCAGAATTTGGTACCATAAATAGAAAATTACTTGTACATCATACTGCAATCTTCAACGAATACTATCATATTTTCGACTCCCGCCAAACATTTTTAGCTTTACAGCCCTCAATTCGTCAGGTCGAAGATCAGTATCTAAAAACAATGCTTTGCCCGGAACTGATTGAATATTTAAAAACAGATGTTACCGGCATTTCATTAGAAGTAAAAGGAGAATTACAAAAAGCAATTGTAGCTTTTACCGTAGCAAAAGTCGCAAACGTAGGCCTGTTTCTTTTAGATGAAAATGGTCTACGTGTAAATTTCGAGTCTTTGGTTGACGGAAGAAAGGAAAGTATCAGTTATGGTAAAACTGCTGATCAGCTATCCAAATTGGTTCAGGAACAATCAAATAACGGATCTCAATATTTAGCAACTGCCAGGCAATTAATTGAGGACAATATCTCTGACTTTAATCAATGTGAATTTCCTTTAAAAAAATCAAATTCAACAGGAACTGGTTATACGCCATATGATACAACCGGTATTCTCTCTCTATAATACTGTCCTATTATACAATTAATAAAACCGTGAATTTAGCCAAATGAGTATTAAAGCATCAAACAACCCTTTTCCGCATGATCCAGATGATAATTGGAGGGATAAACTTGACCGAGGCGGTTATACCGGAACCGCTCAGGATTTAAAAAATGATATTGATGTCATTGCATATCCGGATGATATTTTAGTTAAAGGTGAAATTGTCAAAACTGGCAATGACATTTCAATTGCAGCTTTTGAATTTACATGTAGAATTGATCAGGTTACTTATACAAATTCTGTTAGTTATTCAGCGACAATTGCAGCTGCTATTGAAGGATTTCATAGAATTGATATTTTGGTATTTACAAAATTTTCGACTATTGTAAAAATCCAAGGCTCGGAAGATCCAGAATCAGCACAGGAACCAGATACTCCTGAAGGAACAATAAAAATTGGCTTATTTGTTGTATATGGAGGAGAAATTTCGGAACCTGAAATTCCGGACTTTTCTGTTTTTGTAGACAGAACAACTAATCAAAACATTAAAGGCGAAAAAACATTTGAGGATAAATCAACTTTCAAAGCCAGTAATAGTTCGAACTATATTACTATTCTGAATGATGTAGTAACTTTTTTCAAAAATCAATTACTACCGAGCAAAGGAAGCGTATCGTTAACTGCAGCAAATAGTGCTGTAGGTAATTTTATTCAGCAGTTACAAGGAAAGACTGGTGTAATTGCTTTGTTGGAAGATATTCAAAACATTGGAACTGCAATTGCCGCTGCTCCCGAAAAATCAACTATTGATGATAATGACAAAATAGTCATTTCGGATATCCAAGATTCTAATAAAACAAAATTTTGGAAATTTTCTACTGTAAAAACAACACTAAAAAATTACTTTGACACATTATATCAAAAGATTTTTGGAATTATAAATGTATCAGGCACTACGTATCAATTGCTTTTATCCGATAACGGTAATAAGATTGTTTCATCTAATGCTTCTGCCGTTTCTTTAACTATTCCAACCAATGCTGTTGTTCCTTTTCCAATAGGTGCAAGAATTAAAGTTACGCAGCAGGGTGATGGAGTAATTACTTTGAATGTCACAGGATTAACAATTATTCCTAGTTCGACATTAACAACAATCAAAGGCCAAACAATAACACTTGAGAAAACGGCAATAAATACCTGGACAATAGAAGGAAATTATTTAAATGGTGAGGTGCGTTTACCGGCATATCCCAATACGCGAAATGATGGTCAAATACCTGTAAACAGGGTTTTAGGAACTGATGCAAATGGCAATCTAAAGATGTACACTATGGCTATCGCTCCTGCACCATTTATGCACGTATTGATTCCTGATAGTAATGCACCATCGATTACTACAAATTTTAAAATTAAGGGTGCTTTTTTTACGCCAACTATGACAGTATCAATTGTTGGTCAGACAATTAACTATATAACGTTTATTAGTGATAATGAAATTGATGTAAACGTTTCAACAGGTGCTACTGAAGGCAGTTATGCTGTAACGCTTAACAATGGCTTATCTGCAACTTTTCCTAACGCATTATTGATTGTTTTGGGTACGGTATTCAAACCTGTTGCAGCAGAATGGGTAAGTGTAACGGGAAGTATAAATACCGCTATTGAAGGGGAAGTTCATTCAACAGCATATAATGCGTCAGCATCTGCCAAATGGAATAAAGTAATAGACATCACCAAAAAGTTTTCAATTAGGTTTAATCTAGCTTTATCACCTTTAGGGAATTTTACTTCTTCAGTCGGTACAGATAGTTATTTTTTGTCTTTGGTAAATGTGGTTACTGGAGTAGAAGATTTCAAATTTTCACTTCGTGCTGATGCCTTCCCAAGTTTAAATGTAAGAGCATTTAGTTTAACACAATCAGTATATGTTTATAATGGTGCAACTGGAAGTACTTACGCTGAAAGATTATCTGTAATAGCGGCTCAATCTATAGAATTTAAAAAAACAGGAACTTCATTAACAGTAGTCATAAACAATAGTGCTGTTTACACATTTCCTGATTCATTGTCAAATAATTATAATCTCTTAGTGCGAACTAGATGTTGGGATATTATTAATATAAAATATGTTGAACTAATCTAAGCTATATGAGTGCAAGAATTATAATTGAATACCATCTCGAAAAATTCCAGACAATGGGTAATACAATGTCAGATCTAAATTTTGATTGTCTGCCATTCTTATACGCACAAGAACCTGCATATAATATGAAGGGCTGCAAAGTATCAAAATCATACTATGATTTGGAAGGACGTGAAGCTGTACGTATCGTATATGAAAAGATAATTGGTGACTTCGTGTTTGAAGAAATTACATATCAAAATGTTTTCCTTGGAATGGGAAAAGCGATTCATTACTATGATTTTGCAGGTGAAAGTTCATATAAAAAAAGCATGCAGCCATATTATTTCAAATTAGAACCTGTATTTGTAGGAGATGGGACTGAAACAATTTTAAGTTTTTCGAGTCAAAAGCAGCGCAAAATTTTAAAAGAAGAACGTTATGCTGCCGATGAATGGCTAAGTGCTAAAAATCCCAACTTATATAAAATGCTGTACTTAAAGTATGGTACTATTTATCAGGCATATTTGCGTACAGGATATAAAGATGATTTGGTAAACGCATTTGATATGGAAACTGACGAATCAATTTTAGCCATTTTTCAAAATGAAGTCTATGGTCTGGAGCCAATGACAGTTAAAGAATTAATAATTCTAAATCTTCAATAATGGGTTTTATACTTTTTTTGATCGCGTATGTTTTGTATTTACCCCTATTGATTATCAATTACAGTTTAGTTTGGTCCAAAGGATATTTTAGGGATTCGGCGTTGACATTTGATAGACTGGCAAATAGAGAATTTCGGACGCTGTGGAATAAAACATTAATTCTAAGTAACGGTTATCAGTTTGGAAATATTGAAGAAACGATTTCCGGAGTATTAGGTAAGAATATTGAACTAAAAAAATTATCTCGGACTGGAAAAGTTTTGGTTTGGATATTATCTGAGGAACATTGCATCGATGCAATTATAAAAACTGATTAAAAAGTATTATAAAACCAAAAACACAAATGAAATTACCAGATCTCCTAAAATATTTTACATCCTTTTTCGACTATTTCAAAAAGCTGAAACCTACAGAAAGAATTCATTTTTGTTACATGACATTACTAATCTGCTCTTGGATCTTACTATACCTAAATGATAAAAGACATTGCGAAAATACTGTTGTTCTTAGTGCTCGAGTTGAGCGTGGCGATGCTCTTCGTAGCAAAGACCAAAGCGAGTACAATAAGAATCTGGAACATTATACGGACAAATTCGTTAGGTTTTCCGAAATCATTCTGGAACAAAATAAAAAGATTGAACAAATAAAAAAATAACTATGAAAACAGCCTTATATGCATTAGTAATTGTGGCGCTTTCCTTTGCGAGTATCAAGGTAATTGTTCCCAAAGAATATCCTCCAAAAAAGGTCAAAGAAGAACGGGTATCAATCAAACTTAAAGAACAAAAATTAAACAATTTGATCTATAAAATTCAATATGATCTTCATGTAGATAGTATAAAAATAGAAACAATTAAAAACGAGAACTTATGACAGCATTTATTTCAGCGGGGCATAATCCGAAAGGTATTAAGGCGGATCCAGGAGCAGTAGGAAACGGTTACACTGAAGCTGCTTTGGCGGTGGAATTTAGAAATTTAGTAGTTACTGAACTAATTAGACTAAAAGTTAAAGTAATCACAGACAATGACGATGAACGACTTGCTGATTATTTAAAGAGAATTCAGACAGGTTCTGGCTCAGTGGTTTTAGAATTTCATTTTGACGCAGCAGCAACTTCCACAGCAACCGGTACCACAGCGTTAATTGGTAATGATGCAGATCGTTTGGATAAATCATTTGCAAAGGAATTATCAGAGGCGACTTCTTCTATTTTAGGCATTAAAAACCGAGGAGTTCTGTCCGAAAAAGATAGCCACAGAGGGAGTTTAGGATTAATGCGAGAGCAGGGAATCGTTTCATTACTTGAATTGTGTTTTATTTCTAATCCGGACGACTTGAAAAAGTACCATACATTCAAACAGACATTAGCAATTAAGATTGCAGAAATTGTACAACGATATGAAAACATGATTTAAGATGAAAAAAACTGTAGTATCTCTAATTGTAATCTTATTATTTATCGCTTGTGGTGGCAGAAAATCAGAAACGCAAACAAAAGAAGAATCTTTTAAAACGGATTTTTCAGGAATTTTCAGGAATTCCGGGAATTCCCAATTTTTATTGAATACTGAACTAAATCTAAAAACAAATTACTTAGATAGATGGTCTGACAATAGTGTAACAGAAAATAATGAATTTACAGTAGAGCCGGATGATGCGACAAAACCTTCATCTGTAACAATGCCAAATGGAGAAAAATATGTTTTTCAAAATGCGAAGCTGACAACAAAAAACAGCAAATACGAAAAGAAAATCATTGAAGAGAATTCCGGGAATTCCGAGGAAATCCGTAAAACAAACCAGTTACAAAAAAAACAAGAATCAAGTGAAGTTCAAGTAAAACAAAAAGCTGCTGCAGCTTTGGCTGAAAAAAATAAAAAGGCTGAGCGCGAAGAATGGAGTTCATTAAATCTTCTTTGGATACTGTTATTTATAATAGTATGCTTGATCGTTTGGAAGTTGTGGAAAAAGTATAAAAAAATAAAACCATTACTATGAGTTTATCAGAAGAAATTTTAATATTGAAAACAAAAAAGGCTCTGCAATTTTCAGAAATCGAAATGCTGTCAGTTGTTAATGACGCTGTTTATCTTCGTTTTGGTAAAACTGTCGCCGATATTATGATTAAAGAAAAGCAATTGCTTCGTGAAAGTAATAATGATCTTAATGAAGGCAATTAGATTATATATTCCGACATCATGGGACGTTATGAAAGAAAAGCAATTTTCAAAAATTGCCTTTCTTTTCAATACGTCAGACACAGATATTAAATTTTACGTTAAAATATTCTTTCTGTTGAATTCGATTAAGTGGTGGCAATTTTCAAAAAAAGCCAAGCTTCGTATCATATTAAGAAATTGTAGATTGTCTGACCTTAATAAATCGTATGAATATATTTTTAAGGAAAATAACCGCACTATTTTTCCGGCAGAAATAAAAATAAAAAGTAAAAAATTTTATCCGCCACAAAACCGGATAGCCAATTTAACTGCTGATGAATTTGCAGTTATAGATGACCTTCATATTAAGTTCCGGGATACTAAAAATATCGAGTATTTACAATATATGGTTGCTGTTTTATATACCGAAGGCAAAACGCGCGCTCCATTTGAAAAAAATGATTTACATGAAAAAGCTGTAGTTTTTAAAGACGTTTCACTTCAAAAACTATATGCAATTGAAATGGCATATTTTGGATGTAAAAATTCTTTAGTCAAACGATTCCCCAAAGCATTTCCAGAGCCAAAAAATGGTGCGACGAAGCCAAAAAAAAAGTACGGTTTTTCGAAAGTAATTCTTAGCATGGCCAAAGGCGATTTATCAAAATTAGATCTGATAAAAAAAGTAAATATTTATACTTTCCTTGAACAATTTGAGGAAGACTTAACCACTTCTTAAGTAATCATGAGACAAATAACACATAAAACGATAGTCGATTTTCATGCGGAAATTGCGAGAGCACATAAAGAAATTAATGGATTTTACCGCTTCAACTGGAATGAGATTACAGGACAATTTCGGTCTGGTATAAAGACACCTACATTGCTTCTTGAAAGTCATTCTGCAGGTTTGTCGACCAATTCTAATAACACGTCTACTTTTAACGGTCGTGATATCCAATTTTTGCTTTTAGATTTCACCGGCAAAGCAGATGATTATAATAGACAAGAGGAAGTCTTGGACAAACTCGAAAATGTAGCAATTGACATTGGAACTTATTTAAAAAGATTAAGTGGTGATCGTAACTCCTGGTTGTTTGGAAAATTTGATCCTAACAATTTTAGATATGAAAAAGTTGGGCCAATATTTGACAATATGTACGGATGGAATGTTATTTACATCCTGAAAAATCATGAACCACTTTGCTTTGAACCTGATAAATGGGATTTTCAAATACCTTAATACCTCTCAATCCCGGGAGGTTTTTTTATGTCCTATTCTTAGCGTAACCGATCCAATAATTTAGCTTAAAAATAAGCTATGACCGGAGCAATAGACATATTAGGAAAAGAAAAAGAAATTACGGGAGTAGTGGTAAAAAAACTGCGATCCGCTGTCAGAGAGCAAATCTCAAAAACATCTGAAGCGAAGTCAGGACAGGCCGTAAAAACCGGGGGGGCAGGGAGTCGATTTAAAAACGGCAGACTTCAACGTATTACCTTATCGGCACCGCACTACATTTTCAAACAACACTATGGTTTTGAAGGGAAAAAATCTAACGGTGTAAATCAACGTTTGAAGGGCACTAATGTATTTGAAAAAGCATTGGATTCCGCTAATGTTCTTGAAGACTTTGCAAATCAAATTTCCGAATTAAGAATTGACCAGGTTACCGCATTAATACAATTCAAAAAATAATGGCTAGAAAAGAAGTACCTAGAGAATTATCCATTTGGATCAATGATAAACAAGTAATTAACTCGTTCGCCGGAATTAGTAGAGCAATTACTCAGACTAAAAGTGAAATAAACAATCTTAATAAAAATTCAGATACTTATAATGATGATTTGAAACGATTAGGAACTTTGCTTGATGAATTAACTGATCAGCAACAAGGTTTCAAAGATGAAATAAAATCCATATCTAAAGCTATGGATGATTCTGTCGGCAGTTTTAAAAAATTTAGGGACGGACTCCTAAGCGGTGATCTGGAAAGTGCAAAAGAAGGATTTTTGGGGTTACGCGCAGAATTAACAAATCTTATTAAGACTTCAATCGCATTTATATCAACTCCGTTAGGTGCTACAATTGCAGCATTGTCGGCTATTGCTATAAGTACAAAAAAGATAGTAGAATTTAATCTGGAACTTGAAAAATCGAATGATATTTTAAGGGCTTTTGGCGTTGCGGCCGAAAATCTTTCTGATGTGAGATCTGAAATTCAAGCAACCGCCCAAACTTTTGATAAAGAATTTAAGGACATCGCCAGTAAAGCAAATTCTTTATCAAAATCTTTTGGAATTTCAATGTCTGCTGCAAACAAAGTAATTGCAAACGGTCTGGCAAACGGTGGTGCGCAAAATGAAGAATATTTAGATAGTCTTGGTGAATACGATGAATTCTTTTCTAAAGCCGGTTATTCTGCCGAGGAATTTGTTGATATTATTAACAGAGGATTTGATCTGGGTATATATTCAGACAAATTACCGGATGCATTGAAAGAAGCGGATTTGTCTTTAAAAGAGCAAACAAAGGCCAGTCGTGATGCTTTAGTTAATGCATTTGGAGCAACATTTACGGATGATGTTCTGGCCAGAGTTACTGCAGGTAAAACAACTACAAAAGAAGCATTAGAAGAAATTGCTGCAGAAGCTAAAAAAACTGGTCTATCCCAGCAACAACAGGCTCAACTTACTGCAGATATTTTTAAAGGAGCAGGTGAAGATGCCGGTGGAGCTTTAAAAATATTAGAAGCTGTCAGTAAAACTGCTAAACAAGAAATGTCTGCAGGAACAAAGGCGCAACTTGAATTATTAGCTGCTAACGAAAAATTAAATAAAGCGCAAGCGGAACTTTTTGAAATAGCAGGATTCGGTGCAATGTGGGATTCTATCAAAGCAAAAGCTACAGATGCTTTGGCAGAAATAATTTTTTATTTTTCTGATCTAAAAAAGGATATTCAACCGCTTCTGGATTTAATAGGTATCTATCTTGTAAATTCTTTTCATACCGTTAAAGCCGTCGTTGTTACAACATTTCAAAGTATAGCTTTTGCGCTTAAGTTAGTTTTTAACGCTTTTAAAACGGGATTTGATGTTATAAAAGCTATTTTATCAGGTGATTTCAAAGGAGCGTTTAAATTAATTGGTAATTACTTTATTACTCTTGGAAATAATATCGGTAGTTTCTTTGGCAAGATAAAAAATACTGTAATTGATACTGTAAAAAGTATTGTTAGTGGTATTGCCCCAGTTCTGGAAGCTCTTGGAATTGATGTGGATAAAATTCAAAAAAAACTTGATTCTTGGAAAGCGAAAGATATAAAAGTGACAGCGTCTTCAGAAGATTCAATGAAAAAGCAAAAAACTGCTGAAGAATTGGCGGAAGAAGAACGTTTACTTAAAGAGGCACTTGCTAAACAAAAAGCTTTGAGAGATGCTGAACGTGCAAAAGAAGCTGAGGCGCGACGTAAAGCACTTGAAAAAAAACGTGCTGAGGAAGAAAAAGCCAAGAAAGAAGAATTAGACAGAATGCTTGCATTAGCTAAGGCAAAGGCAGATTTAGCAAAAGCAGAACTCAATTTCTTTATTGCTAATGAACAAAGCAAACTAGATTCAACTAAAAAGTTAACTCCTGAAATAATTGCTGAGGAAACTAATCGTCTGGAAAGAATAAAGGACAAACAACTTAATTCACTGGCCGAAGATAGATTGGCTAAAATTGAAAAAGCACAAGCTGACGCAAAATCAGCTGAAGAGTTAGCTATCCTAAAATATACTATCGACTTAGAATATGAAACGCAACGTCAAACATTAGAATTAGAATTCCAAAAAACAACTGATGCATTAAAAAAACAATATGTTGACGAACAGAAAGTATTGGCAGCTGAACAATTGGTGGCAGATAACGAATTGGCTTTAATGGAAGCTGAGTCAAAAGCGGAAGAAGATCAGTTAAAGAGAAATCAGGATTATGATAAGCAAATAAAAGATTATTCGGACTTATTAAACAGGAAGGTAATTACACAAGCCGAATACGATCGATTTGAAGAAGCTGCAAAAGCAAAAAAGAAAGAACTGGACCGTATTGCACAAGCTGAACAAATAAACTTGATGCTTGGAGGATTAAATACTTTAGCTGGCGCATTAGGAGAAATGTTCGGACAAAGTAAAGAATTGGCTTTAGCACAGGCAAGTATTTCAGGAGCGCAAGCTATTCTATCAATTTGGACAGCACCTGCTGCATTGCCACAACCATATGATGCAATTCTTAAAGGAGTATTAACCGCTGCAACTGTTCTCCAGACAGGCGCACAAATAAAAAACATTTCTAAACAAAAAGCCCCTAAAACACCTAAATTCTTTTACGGAGGTTTTACAGGGAACACGCCACATTTTGGATATGACGAATATGGTCCTATGACAGGAATGGTACATGATGATGAGTATGTCGTTCCCAAAGCAATGGTTCAAGCACCCCGTTATGCCAACACAATTGCTTGGTTAGAACAGGAACGTACGGGTAAAAAAACTAAAAAGTTCGCTGACGGAGGATACACATCTACAAATGTTATTCCACCTGAAGTAATGAATGAAAATGACATCGAAATGAAAGGACTATTAAAGGCTTTATTATTTAGACTTGATAATCCAATAATTCCAAATTTACTCTTCGGTTATGAAGAAGCACAAAAAGTACAAGATCTAAATGATGAACGTAACGCTTCTGATCAAAATGGTACTGTAAATGAATAAAATTTTGTAGGTTTGGTACTATAACCGGAATAATAAACTTATGAATAAATTTTTACTATTAATTTTTGTCTTTAGTATAAGCCGTGGCCAAAATAAAATTGAATTGAATAAAGAGGGTGTAATTCCAATCGTAACTGAGGTTGAAGGAAAATCTGCTGAGGATCTATATTTAAAAACGAAGGAATGGATTCAATTAAATTATAAAAGTCCTTCGGAGGTTTTAAAGGCAGATATTAAGAATGATATGATTAGAATAAACGGATTTTCTAAAGGATTTTTTACTTCAAAGTATGTTATAACTAATTATTTTGATGTAGATTATAATATTGAATTTCTATTTAAGGATGGTAAATACAAATACATATTTACTATTAACGATGTCACTACTCAAGGTAAAAAAATCTTTTATACAGTCCCATCTGAATTCTTTAAGAAAGATGGAACTGTGAGAAGTACCTATTCAGACGCATATGCGACGCTGTTGAGCTCTATAAACGATTTATATATATCCCATTATAACTATATTTCAGGTAAAACCCAAACTGTCAAAAACGATTGGTAATAATTCTTAAAATTATCTCAAAGCTGCTAAATATTTAGCAGCTTTTTTTATGTCCTATTATCAACGATTCAACACTCTTAAATTCGTTAAATATTTAATTCATTTATGATAACAATAATAAAGGCACCGGCATTAAATCGCGTCTTATTGGATGCAAACAATACTGAAATTGTAATCCAATCCTCAAATGGATCTGGTTTTTATTTCAGAGCCTTAATTTATGTAGATGATGTTCTTTTTGATGAACAGGGATGGTCACGAAAAAACAGCACAACTGCCAGTAAGGATTTAGTGAAGCTTTATAATGCATACTTTGAAACGGTAGTAAATGTTTTTACAGCAAATGGAGTTTTTGAACAAACACATTTAAAAAAGAAAATCTCAATAACAATTGAAGAAAAAACACTTGATTCTGATGAAATAGTTGCAACAATTAATTTGCCAGTTTTTTATTTCATGTATAATATCAATCCTGTTTTCTTCGATGATACCACAAAAATTCAAATTTTAGGAGTTACGCCTCCAGTATTAAGAATTCCGGACAACGGTCGAATAATGTTGCCTTTTTATGCAAAAGCAGTCGACGAAAATGTTACGGTTGATTTTAAAGACAATTTTGGAACTATCTTAAATTCTCAAGTAATAGATTCATTCACAGGTAAAAAAGTATTTATATATGCTTTTGATCTTTCACCCTTAAACTTTGTAAAGGACACTCTGTACTTCGAATTAAGTATAAAATGTGGGTTGAGCACTGTCACAAAAATGTTTCGATTAATAAGATTTCCTGACTTTGGAGTTAAAGAAATCTATTTTAAAAACAATTTTGGATACTACATTCCCGCATATTTTGATGGTGAGTTAGAAATATCTGATTCTCTGTCAGTGGATGATTTTAAGCGTGCTGATGGATCAAATGAAATTTTTGAAATTAATGAAGAGGCCACTTATACTATTAATACGGGATCATTATTACAGGATGAAAGAGTTATAGTAAATCAAATTGCTACCTCTCACGAAGTTTTGCTGAAAATAAACAATCAATGGCGAAGAATACAAACTAAAACTTCCAAAATTTTAGAATATAGAGATAAAAAACACCTGTACGCGCAGGATCTTACATTTTCGTTTGTTAAAAATGAAAAAGTAAGTAATTATTATGAAACTGAATCGGGACCTGATTTTGATGATCGTGATTTTTTACCAAATGATTGGTTAACTTAAAATTATTTATATGGATTTTGAAGGATTTGAAATCTTAATCGCAGGATTAGGGGATGGAGAAAAAAATACAGCACTCGAGCTGCGAAATTTATTTACTCATTTACTCGGAAATATTTTTTTACCCGGTGATATAAAAATTGTTCACTGTACACAAGAAGAATTAGAGACAGATTACACATCTACAGGTTTAGGAATTGGAAAAAGATCGGGTTGGGCGCAATGCAATGGTTTAAATGGCACCCCGCCTTATGGTGGCAGAGTACCAATGGGCATGAGTGATGAATATCCAACTATCGGTGCAACTGGAGGAAGTAAAGATGCTGTTGTGGTCGAACATGAACACGACTCTAATGGATTTGGACCAGTTAATAGTGGTACAAACGGATTGGCTGATAATGCTTTTTTCTATGGTTTAGTTTCTAAAACCTCAAAAGTGGGAGTACCTGGAACAGACAAAAATCTGCAACCGTATTTGGTGCAATTAATTCTTATGAAATTATATCCGGCAACATGAGTTTATTAAAGATAATAGCAAACGGAATCGAATTAGATTTCGTCAAAGAAACTTTGACGATTAAGACAGAAAACAATGTATTATCTAAAGATTTTAAAGTATCTGCATCAAGTTTTCCATTTTTAATTATTGAGAACAGAAACACAAAAATTGCTTTGGGATCTCGAGATTTGGCATCTGTCAAGAAAAACAAAATTGTACAGGTGACGGTTTTAGAGGGAAACGATAAATATTTTGGTGAGCTTCAAATCTTATCATTTTTAAACGGCTTTCGTAAATGTAATTTGAAATATTCATCTGAAATTTTATCGATTATTAATAAAAAGATATCGGAATTCATGCCGGTTGTTTCAGTTATCCCGGACGAAGAAAATCCGGTTCCTTTTACAGTTGAAACTAATGATATAATTGAGGGCTCAGAAAATTGGCAAACTTATCCACTACCTTTTTTAGGATCAAATTATCCAGATGTTAAATGGCAGTTTCCCACAATGAACTGGTTTAATAAATATGGTGTCGCACTTGATTCAACTGATGATTGGTTTGCGTACAAAAACAAGATTAATGACTATGATGAAAATGGTCTAGTTTTGAATACTTATGTTAGAAATGTGGATAATGTAGTCGTACAAAATAAAAATGTGGCCAGTCCTCAAATATTTTTGTTTAGCCCGTTATTCTACGCTTTAGAAACTTTAGGGTATAAAGCGGTAGGATCTGCAATTGAAAATGAATTCCTAAAAAGAGTCCTGTTCCTCTCAACAAAGGATAATTTAACATTAACCAATTTCTTTAAACAGATTTTTCCACCGTTACATTATGTTTCTGGTGGAAATTTTTGGAATACTAGCTTTCAATTTGACATTTTAACGCCTGGAACATATTCAATAAAGTACAGATTTGAAGAACTACCTTTTACTGGAACTATATATGTTCGAACTTTTAGTGTACGGTTCGCGGGAACACTTATTTTTGCGTATAATTATCTGCCAGATACACCTTCACAGATTTTCGAAGGTATTATTGAATTTGACGTTACTGGTGACGAAGTTTCGCATCAATTAAGCGTTCAATATTCTACTCAAGAAAATGTTATGCCTGTTTACAGTTTATCTCTTTCAAATAGTGATAATAAGTTTTATCAGATGCACCCAACAATTCAATTAGGCAGATATTTACCGGATTGGACTTTTGGAACTTATTTAAATGAACTGCAGAATTTATTTAATTTAGAAATAGTTCCAGACGATTACACCAAAACATTGAAATTAAATTTAAACGAAATTACAATCACAAATTCGTCAGTATATGAAATAAAAAAATCTTTGTATCTGTCTTCTTATGATCTACAACCATATAACGCCTTTCTTATTAAATATGATAATGATGATGATCCGGCACTTTGGATCACAAGTGAAGGTGTTCAGGATTTTACCACACAAAAATCCGATTTTTCCGAAACTATTAATTCTAAATTTAAATTTATACCGGTCTCAAATACTGCAGATCTATCAGAAGAAGTTGAATCTAAATCGGGAGTTGGCCTAATGATTTACGATACAGATGGACAACCATTTATATCATCGAATTATTTAGAACAAACACTTAAAATGAACGGTGAGAAGGGAATTTATAAAGTATTCTGGCAAAAGTTCATAAAGTTTTTATTAAATAGTTCTTCTGTAGAATTAACTGGTCCATTTACTGAGACAGAAAAAAATAACATTATCAAATTAAAGCGGATTTTTATTGATCACCAGGAGTATTTGGTTTCTATTATCCAATGTACAGAGACTAAACAAGATAACTTTATTATTAAGTTCAACTTATACAGCATAACATTTTAATTCATAGCTTTTACAATGCTTTGTTATTTCCAAAACTTATGTCGGCATTCTGAATTATCGAATCAAAAGTATCTTTTCTCAGTGCATACATTTCTGTAATTTTAATTTCGGAATGCCTGGCCTGGTCTCTAACTTTTATTGCAGGAACCCCGCTATTTAGTAAGTCAGTAATCCCGGTATCCTTTAAACCATAAAACTGGTATTTATTATCAAGATTCAATTTTTCTCTTAATTGATCCCATGCGTTACCAATTTTGTTTGCAGTCATTTTTTTTAAGCCTGGTCTAAAGTGGTTATTACTAAAAACAAAATAGTCTTTAGGAGCATCTTCGACATGTTTCTTTATATCAGAAAGAAATTGTGAAGGGATTGTAACGCTTTCATCCTTTTTGTTTTTTGAAATTTCTTTCGGTAAAAAAATTGAATTTGTATCAAAGTTTAACATCCAAACTTTTAGCTTAGATAGTTCTGTGTTTCTTATAAAGCAAAAATATGTTGACATACAAAGTGTCGGATATCCGTCTTTATAATTTTGTAATTCGGTGTAAATTTTTTGTTTTACATCGTTTGGAAAAGTCTGTCTTTTCTTAGCGGGAGGCTTCAATCCCTGTATTCCAATTGTTGGATTTTCATTTAAAATACCTCTACCTATAAGGTAAGCAGAAAATAAACGTAAAAATGCTAAATGATTGTTTCTTGTTCGTGGTGAAGAATTACGTTCGATGTAAATCCAGTCTAAGTAATTTACACAAATTTGTTTTTTTAATTCTAACGCAAATACAATTTTTATTTTTTTCTCATCGAAGTAGAGCTTTAGTAAATTCAGATTTGAATTGTATGTTCTAAGAGTATCTGGTCTTAAAACATTGTCTTTTATCTGTTTTTTTATTCCAGACAAAAAATCTTCGATGGCATCTTCAAAAGTTTTATAATTTGTGCCGACTTGCTCAAAAAAAGGTGACCATCCATTGTTTAGTTTGGTGTTAATTTCTGCCACAATTCTTTTCGCATGTTTAAGTCTTTCGGTTCTGGAATCCATTACCGGCACTCTAAGGCGAAATCTTTGTAATTTATTTGTTTCTGGATTTTTAGAGTAGTACACGATCATCCACTCCTTAGTTAGCTTTAATTCTGCAGGTTTAAAATCTACAAAAATTGAACTATATAATCTATGTGCTTGATTATTTTGCATTTTTTTTTATTCTTTTAAAAAATTGAAAATTTTCTAAAAAAATAATGTTGACACAATTTTGACACAGGTATTTTATAATAATCTCGCTAACACTAATGTTTATAGGTGTTAGCGAGAGTGAAGTGGAGAATACCGGATTCGAACCGGTCACCCCTTGCCTGCCAGGCAAGTACTCTAGCCAAATGAGCTAATCCCCCTTTTTTTTAGTTATGAAGTTCGAACCGTCACCATCCCGATCAATCGGGATACTCTAGCCAAATGAGCTAATCCCCCATAACTGATAGCAAATAAAGTCAATTAATTTTCAAAAAACAAATTTCAAATCGCATTGCGGGAAAATATTTTACAAAACCGTAACTTTACGATTAAAATTATTTTATGAGTTCAGAAAACCCGAAAGGATCTTTAGAAACTACTATTCAAAATACTGTTGCAACAGTTCAGTTTGGTCATCCGGCCAGCAACTCTTTTCCCAGAGAATTACTGGACCGCCTTACTTTAGAAATCAATTCGTTAAGCAGAAACGAAACAATTTCTGTAATTGTCCTGCAAAGTGAAGGCAATAAGGCTTTCTGTTCAGGAGCTTCGTTTGATGAGTTGCTTGCTGTTGAAAATGAAGAACAGGGAACAGAGTTTTTCTCAGGATTTGCACATCTTCTTAATGCAATGCGAAACTGTTCTAAAATTATAGTAGGTCGCGTGCAGGGAAAAGCTGTTGGTGGAGGTGTGGGAATTATTGCCACTTGCGATTATGTGTTTGCTACTCCGCAAAGCGATGTAAAATTGTCTGAGCTGGCAATTGGAATTGGGCCTTTTGTTATCGAACCAGCTGTTTCGCGTAAAATTGGTAAAATGGCTATGACAGAAATGACATTAGCAGCGCAGGATTGGAAATCGGCAGAGTGGGCTTTGCAAAGAGGACTTTATTCTGTGTTGAGTGATGCTGATAATTTAGATAATGACGTCCGGAATTTTGCTGAGAGATTAAGTTCTTATAATCCCGAAGGACTGTTCGAAATGAAGAAGATTATCTGGGAAGGAACAGAACAATGGGAGTCGATACTTTTTGAGAGAGCAGCCATTACAGGCAAATTAGTGTTGTCTGATTTTAGCAGAAATGCATTAAGGCAATTTAAAAAATAGTGATTATGAATATTTCCTTATTTCTTCAACAAACTGATGTTGCAGAGAAAATTAAAAATGCTCCGGATAGCAGTTATCAAATTGGTGTAGTGATCGGATCGTTTATTCCTTTCGTGATTTTAATCGGAATTGCTTACTGGATGTATAACAGAGCTAAAAAAAGAGATGAAAACGGTTATTAATTTGTAAATTTGCAACCTAAATTTCAATCGATGAGTAAAATCAGAATTACAAAACAATTTAATTTCGAAACCGGGCACGCTTTGTACGGCTACGACGGAAAATGCAAAAACGTTCACGGGCATAGTTATAAATTATCTGTAACAGTTATTGGTTCGCCAATTACAGATCGAAATAATGTAAAATTTGGAATGGTAATTGATTTTTCGGATTTGAAGAAAATTGTTAAAGAAGAAATCGTAGATCAGTTTGATCATGCAACGGTTTTTAATGAGACAACTCCACATATCGAATTGGCCAATGAACTAAAAAATCGTGGTCACCATGTTATCTTAGTAGATTATCAGCCAACAAGCGAAAATATGGTGGTTGATTTTGCCAAAAGAATTGTAGCACGCCTCCCAGAAGGAATTTCACTTTTCTCACTTAAACTACAGGAAACAGAATCTTCTTTTGCAGAATGGTATGCAAGTGATAATCAGTAAAAAAGTGAGATGTTACACGTTGAAGGTTATACGTCGTAGCGTATAACTTATGACTACTAGCTAACAACTCTCAACTCCTAATACATAACTCTTAACTTTTCCCATGAAAAAAGTATATTTTGCTTCAGATCAACATTTTGGCGCTCCAACTCCTGAGTTGAGTTTTCCCCGCGAACAAAAATTTGTTGCCTGGCTTGATGAGGTAAAAGCAGATGCCGAAGCAATCTTTTTATTAGGCGATTTATTTGATTTTTGGTTTGAATATAAAACGGTTGTCCCAAAAGGCTTTGTACGTATTTTGGGCAAACTGGCCGAGATTCGCGATAGCGGAATTCCGATCTATTTTTTTGTTGGAAATCATGATCTGTGGATGGACGATTATTTTGAAACAGAATTGAATATTCCGGTTTATCATGATAATAAGGAATTTACTTTTAACGGAAAAACCTTTTTAATAGGGCACGGCGACGGAAAAGGGCCGGGTGATAAAGGATATAAAAGAATGAAAAAGGTATTCACGAATCCGTTTTCAAAATGGCTCTTTCGTTGGCTCCATCCAGATATTGGTGTTCGACTGGCACACTATCTTTCGGTAAAAAATAAATTGATTTCCGGAGATGAAGATGTAAAATTCTTAGGAGAAGAAAATGAGTGGCTGGTTCTTTATGCCAAACGTAAACTCGAAACCAAACATTATAATTACTTTATTTTTGGGCATCGCCATTTGCCAATGATTATTCCTGTCGGAAATCATTCAGAGTATGTAAATCTTGGCGACTGGATTGGTTATTTTACTTACGGTGTTTTTGACGGCGAAAATTTTGAGCTTAAAAAATTCGAAAAATAATTACTTTTTATTTTGTTGGATAAATTGCGATTTTGTGTGTTCTCAAAATGTAATTTGACAATTGTTTACTATCAGAAAGCTGAAATTTAATCGCACCAGATGATTTTTTCGGCATATGGCATTCTACGCAATTATTGGCCAATAAACTTCCTGACATTGTTTTTAGTGTTTTATCAGAATGTTTTATACCAGTTTGATGACAACTCATGCAAATTTTAGAATAAGAAGCTAAATCTTTAGAAGCGTTTTCGTGAGGATTATGGCATGTAATACAATCCATTTTTTCACTATTTACAAAACATTTGCTTTGCGCCATCAAACGAAATTGATTTCCATGAACATCAAAAGTTGTCGTGTCAGTTACGCTTCGTGTGCTTCTGTAAAATTCTGAAAGATTATCTCCAGGTTTAAAATCAAAACGCGATTTCATTTTCATTCCATCATTTCCACCATGACAGAGGGCACAGGCATCTAATTTTTGTTGTCTGCTTAAATTTTTAATACTAGTGATGCTATTGGCAACTTTTATGTTTGGATTCTTAAGATGAAACTCGGCGTGTTTTTTAGCCGGACCGTGGCAACGTTCACAATCAATTCCGTAAACTATAGTTTTAGGATCAATTATATCTTCAACATCCATTGATATAAAATTTACCTCATTAGAATTTTGCTGAACAGTACGACTGCTGGCATTTGAAGCGTGGCATGAATAACAATCTTTAACCACCATTCTGTCAAAATAGGGTTTGTCAGCAGGAAAACCCGGACTTGTTGCCCAGCCTTTTATGGAGTGATAATAGGAGATTGGTAATTCATAAGTGTTTCTGTTGCGCCAGAAAACAGAAGTTTGGGCATGTTTGGTTCCAAATACAATATCAAATGGATGAGCTTCAACTTCTTTTCCGTTTTTATACAAAACCTGGTACAAACTGTCGTTGCGTTTTTCTATAGCTAACCTGGTATTTTTATCATAAATGAAAATGTGATTTCCTTTATCGAAATCCCCCAAAACATTTTCTGGAATGGCGGGAGCAGTTGCTTTGAAGTGGGAGCTTTTCAAAGCCATGTCATATTGTGTCTGATGACATTGTATGCAGCTTTCAGAACCTGCATAATCTGTTCCTCGAGGGTTGATATATTCATCAGATTTATTGGAACAGTTTGTTAGGAGAACTGCCAAAAAAGCGATCACAAATAGAAATCCGGTTTTTTTCATTAAGGTAAATATACTTTTTTTAGTGTAAATCTAAAATATATTTATATAATGAAAAGTAAGTGTTAAATAATTTAGAATGCTTCTTAGTTTAACCCTGGTCCATAAACATATTCATCTAATTCAATTCTGAATATTGAACCTTCTATCAAATCCTTAATAGATTTTAATTCAGTCATAGAAACGGCTAAATCAATTTGAGGGCATGGTGTTTTTAATAGAAATTTATGGCACGAATATTTTAATTCACAAGCTTCACAACATGCATTTTCTATCATACTGTCTTCTATTAATTCACAAAACTGAATCAATTCCTGAACAGTAAAATAAAAACCGGTTTCTTTAAAAACCAACTGTACTTTTTCAGATATAACTTCTTTTCCGTTTTTCCAGTAAAAAGCTATCCCTAAATTGTTATGATATATTTGTTCAATTTCTCTCATTGTATATCTTTATATTTCAACAAATATAATTATTATTTATATTAGTTCTAAATAAAAATATAATTAAAATAGTTAAAAAATTGGCGTTTTGCACCGATGTTATAAGATAAGCTGTGAGCGAATTATTAGATGAATCTAAATTTACTTATATCATTATATTGTTTAAAATTATAATTAACTGTAAATAAATACATTGCTGTTGGCAGAACTAATTTTGTGTCAATTTTTGCCAATCCAGTTTTTAAAATTAGAAATAAATTCATTTTGTTGGTCTACAAACAAATAATGAGAGCAATTATCAATAAATGCAAAATGATTTTCTCCGACTAAATTTTTCATCGAAACAATTTGTGCCGATGAAAAAATTCCATCCTCTTTTCCGTAAATTGCAAAAACAGGAATGCCTTTGATTTTTATATTTTTTAAAAAAGGCCTGCTGTCAATATTATTTAGTTTTTCATTTTTGTAAAAAAGCAGCGGAGCATTTTTATTTCGAATATTGGTTTTGTAGAATTCACTTGCTTCGTAATGAGCATATAATTTTTTTGAATCTTCAGTCGGATTAGGCATTTTAAAATAGCCATTCTCACTGGCCAGATCAAAACATCCTTTTCTGTACTCAGCTGAATTTTTATTTAAATTCTCTACAGCACTTATTTTGTTTAGCTGCTGCTGATTATTAACGTATTTTGCTTTTAAGGAATTTAAAATATGATCATAAGTTTCCTGTTGCGAAAATAAAGCGCCAGCCAAAATCAATGCATCAACATTCTGTGGATATTTTTCCGTATAAAGCGTTGCGACCAATCCGCCAAAACTATGAGCAAGAAGTGTTACTTTGTTTAGATTATATTTTTTTATGATGAAATTTAAATCCTGAAAGGCTTCTTCATAAGTAAATTTTGCATCAGGATCTACAGATCGTCCTTCGCCTCTTCTGTCGTAAGCAATAACATAAAAACCCTGGTCGGCCAGGTTTTGAGCTGTCGTGCCTTCAAATAAAGTGGCATTGCCACTTGGACCACCATGAATAAAAATTACAGGTTTATTCTTTTCGTTTCCATATGTTTTGATGTAAAGATTCTGTCCATTTACAAAAAGGGACATTATTAAAAATAAAGAAAGAAAAAGAGATTTCATTATTCCAGTTTACTATGATCCTCCATATCTCTATGAAGATCTAAATTTCTAAAAGTTGGCGATTTTAATGCCGTTACCACAACGGTCAAAAGTGTAATGCTTCCTCCAACAACAACTGAAGTTACAGTTCCCATTAATTTGGCAGTAGCACCACTTTCAAAAGCACCTAATTCATTAGACGATCCAACAAAAATTGAGTTTACAGCGCCAACACGCCCGCGCATGTGATCAGGAGTTTTGAGCTGCAGGATAGTCTGGCGAATCACTACAGAAATTCCGTCGGCAAGTCCGCTCAAAAATAATGCGAAAACAGAAAGCCAGAATGACGTAGAAAGTCCAAATAAGATGATGGATAATCCAAAAACAAATATGGCAACCAGAAGTTTCTTTCCTGCGTTTTTGTACAAAGGCACATAAGCAGAAACGAGCATCGTAATAAAGGCACCAACAGCAGGAGCAGCTCTTAATATTCCAAAACCTTCAGAACCTACCTTTAAAATGTCTTGTGCAAAAACCGGTAATAATGCTACAGCACCTCCAAAAAGTACAGCAATCATATCAAGCGACAAAGCACCTAAAACAATTTGGTTTTTAAATACAAAAGTCAAACCTTCTGTAAGACTATCTTTTATCGATTCTCCAATTTTTGGATTTATGATCGGTTTTTTACTGATTTGCGACAAAGCAATTAAAGAAAGAAGCGAGAATCCAAATACGATACACATTGACCAGTGGACACCCATCCAGTTAATTGAAAACCCTGCCAGTGCCGGTCCCATAACGGCTCCAATCTGCCAAACCGAACTGCTCCATGTTGCGGCATTTGGATATACTTTTTTAGGAATGATGAGTGACAGAAGAGAGAAAATAGTTGGACCAAGAAAAGCACGAACCAACCCGCCAAAAAATACTAATGTATAAATTGAATATAAAATTACAGTTGAAGACCAACCGCTGACAACTTTAGGCCAGGTCAATAAAAACAGTCCAAAACTGATTACTGAAAATCCTAAAATACATTTTACCAATAATCCTTTTTTCTCTTTTTGGTCTACGATATGTCCGGCAAATAAAGCCATTGAGACAGCAGGAATAACTTCCATTAAACCAATAATTCCCAACGAAAGCGGATTTTTGGTTAAACTGTAAACTTCCCATTCAATGACAATAAACTGCATTGACCAGGCAAAAACCATTGCAAAACGCAATAATAAAAAAACATTGAATTCTTTATAACGCAGTGCCTGATACGGATCGGGCTTGTTTGATTTAATCTCTTTCATTTGTTCTGATGTCTTTCAGCATAAGCTGTGTTGAAACAGTTCCGTTCCATTCGTTTTCGCCAATAGTGTAAGCGAGCTGAAACAGATTTTGATTTTTTGCTATATCTAATTTTTTTCCGAGTCCAAAACCAATTGCAGCAATTCCGTCAGAGTTGTTTTGCTTGACAAAAAGCCTTAAATGTTCTTCGTCTGCACCCAACGTTTTTGCATAACCAGTGTCTTTTACATCCGAAGTCATAAAAACCGGTGTCATATTCTGAGGGCCAAAAGGTTCGAATTGTTTTAAAATCCGCATTAACTTTGGTGTTATATCATTGAAATTTATTTCTGCATCAATCTCAATTTCCGGAGTACGCATTTCGGGCTGAATGGTCTCTTGTACACATTTCTCAAAAGCTTCTTTAAAAAGCTGATAATTTTCAGCTTTTAATGTCATTCCTGCAGCATACATGTGACCGCCAAATTGTTCCAGATGTTCTGAACAGGCATCCAACGCATTGTAAACATCAAAGCCTTTTACCGATCGGGCAGAAGCCGCATATTTGTCACCGCTTTTGGTAAAAACCAAAGTAGGACGATAATAGGTTTCAATCAATCTTGAAGCTACTATTCCGATTACACCTTTGTGCCAGTCTTCCTGAAAAACAACAGTAGAAAAACGTTCTTCTTCATTGTTTTGTAGAATTTGCTGAAAAGCTTCCTTGGTTATTCTTTTATCCAAATCTTTTCTGTCAGCATTATAATGTTCTATATCTGATGCAAATTGCTGTGCTTGTTCAAAATCAAACTCCGTTAGTAATTCTACAGCATGATTTCCGTGTTTTATCCTTCCGGCAGCATTTATTCTTGGAGAAATAATAAAAACAACATCGGAGATATCCAGAACTTTCTTTTTTACCTGATGTACCAAAGCTTTGATTCCAGGTCGTGGATCGCTGTTGATGACCTGCAGTCCAAAATAAGCCAAAACTCTGTTTTCGCCTGTCATAGGCACAATATCAGCAGCAATTGCCGTAGCCACCAAATCCAGATAAGATACAAGATCTTCGATTGTTTCGTTTCGGTTTTTTCCTAAAGCTTGTATGAGTTTAAATCCAACCCCACAGCCGCATAATTCATCATACGGATAGGAACAATCGTCTCTTTTTGGATCTAAAATCGCAACCGCATCAGGAAGAAATTCTCCAGGGCGGTGGTGATCGCAAATAATAAAATCGATGTTTTTTTCTTTCGCGTAGGCGATATGACTGATAGATTTAATCCCGCAGTCTAAAGCGATTATTAATGAAAATCCGTTATCATCGGCAAAGTCAATTCCTTTAAAAGAAATTCCATAACCTTCATCATAACGATCCGGAATATAAGTAGCAATATTTGGATAATGCGATTTTAAATAAGATGAAACAAGGGAAACAGCGGTGGTTCCGTCAACATCATAATCACCAAAAACCAAAATGTTTTCCTGATTTTCAATCGCCTTTTCTATTCGGGCAACTGCTTTGTCCATATCTTTCATCAGATAAGGATCATGAAGATGTTCTAAAGAAGGCCGAAAGAAATTTTTGGCGTCTTCAAAAGTTTCAATGCCACGCTGAATTAAAAGTGTTGCTACAAAATCTTCTACATTTAAGGCTTGCGCCAAATGTTTGACTTTATCTTCAGAAGGTTTTGGTTTTAATGTCCAACGCATTTTTTATTGTAGATTTTAGATTTCAGATTTTAGATTTCAGGAATCAAAAATCGTTTAATCTGATATTTATTTTGCCACAGATTAAATGATTTTAAATGATTTTTTAATCTGTGTTAATCTGTGGTATAATTTGTTTTTTACTTCAGTTCGAGCGCATTTCCTTCAAACTGGATTCCGTCCCAGCCTAAGTTGATGAAGTTTCTAATGTTCTGGTGATTTGTTCCGTTTGGATCTCCTAAAACTTCTTCAAAATAAAAAGCTCCAAAGCAAGCCAAAGTTTCTTCTTTGCTTAAATTTTGCAATTTGGCAAAAGAAAATAATTTACAAGAACCAGAATTTTCTCCGGCTGCATTATGCTGCGTTCCATTCTGGAAAGCAGTTGGCGTAAAATTGTAATTTTCCTCAATTACTGCAATAGTTTCAGGAAATGTTATTTGAGTTGGATTTTGTTTTAATTTTTCTAAAAAGGCTTGAATGCTCATATTTATTGACTTTAATTTTCTGCCACAGATTAAATGATTTAAATGATTTTTTAAAAATTAATCTGTGGCGTAAATAATTTAATCTTCTTCTTGATCCTTAGAAAACTTACTTTTCTTAGGTTCTTTTGTTATTGTTTTTCCCGCAACGACAACGACAATTTCGCCGCGTGGTGCTGTTTTTTCAAAATGTGCTAAAACTTCTTTTGCAGTTCCGCGTACATTCTCTTCGTGCATTTTTGATAATTCTCGTGAAACGCAAACTTGTCTGTCTTCTCCAAAATACTGAATAAATTCTGCCAGAGTTTTTACTAATTTATGTGGCGACACGTACAAAATCATCGTTCTTGTTTCTTCGGCTAAAGCTAGAAAACGAGTCTGGCGCCCTTTTTTGTCAGGCAAAAAACCTTCAAAAACAAATTTGTCATTTGGGAGTCCGCTGTTTACAAGTGCGGGAACAAAAGCCGTTGCGCCAGGCAAACATTCTACTTCGATTTTATTTTCGACGCAGGCGCGAGTCAATAAAAATCCGGGATCAGAAATTGCCGGAGTTCCTGCATCTGAAATTAAAGCGATAGTTTCGCCAGCCTTCAATCTTGAAATCAGATTCTCAGTTGTTTTATGCTCATTGTGCATATGATGGCTGTGCATGTGTGTGCCAATTTCAAAATGCTTAAGGAGTTTACCGCTCGTTCGGGTATCTTCGGCCAAAATCAAATCGACTTCTTTGAGAATCCGAATCGCTCGAAAAGTCATGTCTTCAAGATTGCCAATTGGCGTAGGAACGATATATAATTTAGACATATTTATTTAATATTAAACACAGATTTCACGAATTAGCAAGAATATTTAAATGCTGAAAATTTCACGAAACAAATTAGTGTAAATCTGTAAAATTTGTGTTTATGAGAATTTCTTCTCGATGATTCCCAGAAAACGTTCTGCATAATCGTCTTTTCCTTCCCAGTTATTATAATCCGGTTTTACCATGTTTTCTATGAAATCTATTGCTTCACCGTAAGAGCCAAAAGTTAATAATTGATTTAAGACACGGCTGTAATCTTCAGTACTGTTCCCAAAAAGATTTTTGGTAAAAGCGATTCTGTCATTCAGATCAATATGAAAGCCTTTTGCTAATTTTTCGTTTAACGGAACTGTTTTTGGTTTTGCTGATTCTAAAATTGTATCAACAGGAACCTTCTTCTCATTAAAATCATTTATCGATGATGATTTTGGGGGAACATTTTCAAAATCGTCTACTTTTACAAATTGTGCATCGACATAATTTACTCCCAAAATATCTTCAAAAGAAATATGTACAGCATCTGCTTTTGCAGGAGTTTCAACTTTTGGTTCTTCCTTTATTTCTTCTTTTTCTAATTCAAATGCAGGTTTAAAGTCCGGAATTGGTTTCAGATCACTTGTTGTTCTAAACGAAAATTCTTCTGCAGTTTCTTTTTTCTCTTCTTCAATCGGCTCTTCTTTTTCTGTAGCAGTTGGTGGTTGCGTCTCTTCTACAATAGGTTCAGCGATAGTTTCTGCAACTGGTTCGGGGATTATTTCTTCGGGTGTTTCTTCAATAGCAACAAGATTCTCTTCGGCAGCTTTCGGCTCTGAAACAGTTTCAGGCTCAATTACTGTTTTTTCAACTTCAACCGAAGTTATTTCGTCAGTTTCAATCTTAACCGGAACAATAATTTCATCTTTATCAAAAATGGTTTCAATTTTAGATTCTACTTCAGCACGTCCGATAGTTGGTTTTACTTCGTCGAAATTTTCATCTACAAATTTCAGTACCGTCAGTTTTTCATATAATTTCTGTGTTTCAAGATACAATTGATTGATATCGGATTTATTTTTAAGCTTTAAAATTCGATGAGCAATGCTGATTAAATCGGCTTCCAATTTTTTTTTCATAACTGTTGAAATTATAGTGAATACGGTGCTTTAGTATATTTGTGTTTTCGAATGTCTAATTGTTGAAGTAAATTCGCGTAAATATTTTTTATTTCTGTTAATAAGCGTTTGCGAATCTTCGATTTGATAAAATTTTTCTACTTTTGAAAAACGTAAAAACAGTAATTTTTTGCGTCAAATTATTACCAGTACAAAGTAATAAAAACTATTCATCTTTAAAGGTAGAAAAATACAAAATGTTTCTCGAAAATACAGTAAATCACAAAGAACAATTTGGTTGGATTGAAGTTATTTGTGGATCAATGTTTTCGGGTAAAACCGAGGAGTTAATCCGCAGATTAAAACGCGCCAAATTTGCCAAACAAAGAGTTGAAATTTTTAAGCCTGCTATTGATACCCGCTATCATGACGAAATGGTGGTGTCGCACGATGCCAACGAAATTCGCTCTACACCGGTTCCGGCAGCTGCCAATATTGCCATTTTAGCACAAGGCTGCGATGTAATCGGAATTGATGAAGCCCAGTTTTTTGATGATGAAATTGTTACGGTGTGTAATGATTTAGCCAATCAGGGAATTCGTGTCATTGTTGCAGGTTTAGACATGGATTTTAAAGGGAATCCATTCGGACCGATGCCGGCACTTATGGCAACTGCAGAATATGTTACCAAAGTTCATGCAGTTTGTACCAGAACAGGAAATCTTGCCAATTATAGTTTTCGTAAAACGGATAATGATAAATTGGTAATGCTTGGTGAAACTGAGGAATACGAGCCGTTGAGCCGCGCGGCATATTTTAATGCAATGAAAAAAAATCAGGAAAAATAACTTCTACAATTAAATTAAATGCAGCAATCAACAAAAAAAAGCATACTGATCGTTTTAATAATAAGTGCAGTTATAGCAATATCAGTAGCATTAACTTTTTATTTTTCTTCTGAAAAAACTTCTGAAAATACTCAAATCACTGAATTGGTTGATAAATACAATAAAAATTGCCCTTTAAAAATTCAGGAAGGCATTCGTTTAGATAGTGTTACACTGCCGAGAGAAAAAGTCATTCAGTATAATTTGACCTTACTAAATGTTGAAAAAGAAACTGCGGAACTGGACTTAATTGGAAAAGAAATTGGGAAAAGTATAATTACTACAGCAAAAGCAAATCCGGGGCTTCAAGTTTTTAGGGAAAATGATTATACCTTGATTTATAAATATAGTGACAAAAACAAGGAGTTTATGTTTGATGTAAAAGCAGAGCCAGATCAGTATAAATAAATGAGATGTTTTAAAATATAAAAACCTAACAGGTTTTTAAAATCTGTTAGGTTTGCTATAAAATAAACTTAATTCCTAAAATAAAAATTAAATTTTCTTTCTCATTCTTGCCACCGGAATATCTAGCTGCTCTCGGTATTTGGCAATAGTTCTTCTGGCAATCGGATATCCTTTTTCTTTTAAGATTTCGGCCAATTGATCGTCAGGAAGCGGTTTTCTTTTGTCTTCTTCTTCAATGGTATTCTTAAGAATCTTTTTGATTTCTAAAGTCGAAACATCTTCTCCCTGATCATTTTTCATAGCTTCAGAGAAAAATTCTTTAATCAGTTTTGTTCCGTATGGCGTTTCTACATATTTGCTGTTTGCAACACGCGAAATAGTCGAAATATCCAAACCAACCATATCAGCAATGTCTTTTAAGATCATTGGTTTTAGTTTGGTTTCGTCTCCGTCTAAGAAAAACTCTTCCTGATAATGCATAATCGCATTCATTGTTACAAAAAGTGTTTCCTGACGTTGTCTTATCGCATCGATAAACCACTTTGCCGAATCCAGTTTTTGTTTGATAAATTGAACAGCATCTTTTTGTGCTGTCGATTTATCGCGAGAATCTTTGTATGTCTGCATCATTTCCTGATAATCTTTAGAAACGTGCAGGGAAGGAGCATTTCTTCCGTTTAAAGTCAGTTCTAATTCCCCATCTACAATTCTGATCGCAAAATCGGGAACAACATTTTCCGTTACTTTATTGTTTCCGGTGTAAGAACCTCCAGGTTTTGGATTTAGTCTTTCAATTTCATGAATCGCTTTTTTAAGCTGTTCGTTCGAAACTGCATATTTCTGTAAAAGTTTATCGTAATGTTTCTTCGTAAAAGCATCAAACTGGTTTTCGATAATATCAATCGCCAAATCAACATATTCTGTTGGCGTTTTGTGCTTTAACTGCAACAACAAACATTCCTGCAAGTCGCGCGCTCCAACACCCGAAGGCTCCAGTTCGTGAATAACATGAAGCATTTTTTCGACCATCGCTTCGTCAGTATAAATTCCCTGAGTAAAAGCCATGTCGTCTACAATATCCGGAACGCTTCTGCGGATATAACCCATGTCGTCAATACTTCCGACAAGGAATTCGGCAATTTCGCGTTCTTCATCATTCAGAATAAAAGTATTCAGCTGATTGATTAAATCCTGATGAAAACTAATTGGTGAAGCAAAAGGCGTTTCACGCTCTTCTTCATCTCCGTAATTATTAACCTGCGTTTTATAATCAGGAGTATCGTCGTCGCTTAAATATTCATCAATATTAATATCATCTGCTTCAATTCTGTCCGATTCTGCATCATCATAATCATCGTACTCTTCATTCGCAAATTCATCTGCTTCGTATTCATCTTCTTTTCCAGCTTCAAGAGCCGGATTTTCGTTCATTTCTTCTAATAAACGTTGCTCAAAAGCTTGCGTAGGCAATTGAATTAGCTTCATCAGCTGAATTTGCTGTGGAGATAATTTTTGTGATAATTTTAAATTTAAAAATTGCTTTAGCATTTATTTTTGTTAAAAGTTTCAAGTTTCAGGTTTCAAGTTTGCTGAACGTCCAACAACCTGAAACTTGAAACCTGAAACAAATTTACTATTTATTAAAACTTAGAATCTTAGAACCTCAGTATCTCAGAAACTTAGATTAAAACTCCGCACTTCCCGGAGTTCTCGGGAAAGGAATTACGTCTCTAATGTTTGTCATGCCAGTTACAAACAATACCAAACGCTCAAATCCTAAACCGAAACCGGCGTGTGTTGCAGAACCAAATCTTCTGGTGTCTAAATACCAGTATAATTCTTCTTCGTCAATGTTTAACGCTTTCATTTTTTCAACCAAGACATCATAACGCTCTTCTCTTTCAGAACCGCCAACGATTTCTCCAATTCCAGGGAAAAGGATATCCATTGCACGAACTGTTTCTCTTCCAGGTTCTGTGTTGTCATTCAAACGCATGTAAAACGCTTTAATGTTTGCTGGATAATCATATAAAATTACCGGACATTTAAAGTGTTTCTCCACTAAATAACGCTCATGTTCAGATTGTAAATCCGCACCCCATTCAGTAATAAGGTATTGGAATTTTTTCTTTTTATTTGGAGTTGAATCTCTTAAAATGTCAATAGCTTCCGTATAAGAAACACGTTTGAAGTTGTTCTCCAAAACAAAGTTCAATTTGTCTAACAAAGCCATTTCGCTTCTTTCCGCTTGTGGTTTTGATTTTTCTTCTTCTAAAAGTCTTCCTTCCAAAAACTTCAAATCATCTTTACAATTGTCTAAAGCATATTTAATTACATACTGAATAAAATCTTCAGCCAAATCCATGTTGTCATCAAGGTCGTTGAAAGCAACTTCCGGCTCAATCATCCAAAACTCAGCAAGGTGACGGGAAGTATTTGAATTTTCTGCTCTAAAAGTTGGTCCAAAAGTATAAATCTGACCTAAAGCCATCGCAAAAGTTTCACCTTCTAACTGTCCTGAAACGGTTAAGTTCGTATGTTTTCCAAAGAAATCTTTTTTGAAATCAATGTTTCCTTCTTCATTTTTTGGAAGATTATCCAACGGTAATGAAGTTACCTGAAACATTTCTCCCGCACCTTCGGCATCAGCTCCGGTAATAATTGGCGTATTTACATACACAAACCCTTTTTGTTGAAAATAGCTGTGAACCGCATACGATAATACCGAACGCACACGCATAATGGCTCCAAAAGCATTTGTACGTACACGTAAATGTGCATTTTCACGTAAAAATTCCAAAGAGTGTTTTTTTGGCTGCATTGGGAATTTCTCCGCATCAGAATCTCCAAGAATCTCCAATTTGGTAACCTGAATTTCGTATTTCTGACCCGCACCTTTACTCTCCACCAAAGTTCCAATCACAGAAACCGCAGCTCCGGTCGTGATTCTTTTTAAAGTCTCTTCCGGTGTATTTTCAAAATCAACAACACATTGTATATTATTAATGGTAGAACCGTCATTTAGCGCGATGAACTGATTATTTCTAAAAGTTCTCACCCATCCTTTTGCATTCACTTCCTGTAGCGTCGTAGTACTGTTTAATAAGTCTTTAACCTTCGTGTGTCTCATTTTAATTTTAGATTTTAGATTTCTGATTTTACATTAAAATAAAATCAGTGTTTTATATCGAATTGCAAATATAAACGATAATAATTAATTTTTGAAGCTGTTTCCCGCTATCCGCTATATCTTTTTCTTGCTAAAGGAGCAAGAAAAAGGATACCGCTGCTATCGGGGCTAGGGCAGTCGTTTTAATAAGAAGCTTTTTTGCATTTTTTTGTCATTTCGACAAAGGAGAAATCTTCGTAAGTGCTCCGCCTGGTATTTCTTAGCTTTGCGAATTACTTCGCGGAGATTTCTCATTTGTTAAATGATAAACCTTTTACTAATTCGTATGCTGGTTTTTGTACTTCTCAAGATTTTCATTTAGTACTTTTAAAAGTTCACCATGATTTATTTGACTTGAAATTGTTGAAAGGCAAAATGGTGAACCGTAATTATCAAAGTTAAATTTTGTTAGCTTTTTTCTTATTAGGCTCTTTTCATTATCAATCCAATAATCAGGATTGTTAACTTCAATGAGAACCATTTTTTGGCTTTGTATTTTTAGTTCCGAGAAACCTTCGATATTTCTCCAATTTATAACCTCAGATGGATTCTTTTTTGGATTAAAATTTATTCCGTTTTTATCAATGATTAGAAAAAGTTTATTTTTTACTAATTGTTTAGCTGAAACATAAATTCCAATTCCAAAAAACAAAAGCGAAATGATTCCGATCCCCTTTAATAAAATTGGACTTCTTGATCGCAAGCTGGTTAAACTATCAGCATTCATAAACATCCAAATTCCTGCTATAGCAAAAAATAAAGATCCAATCAATAATAATAAAGATTTTTTCTTGCTTGTATATATTTCTAATCTTTCCATGTTGATTTATTGTATTGGAGTGAATTATTTTAATAAATCGTATAACCTTAATATGAATAGTAAAATTCCTGCGATAATAAGAAATAGCCAATATTTCTTAGAAGTCTTCAAATCTTCACGGTTTGAAACTTTTAAAATTATGCCAAAAATAATTGGAATTATAGATATAAATAATCGAAATTCTTCCATTTTTAGGAATTTGGTTTGTTTAAAATACTTCGATTTACTTCTCTAAATTCTCCAATTCCTCTTTTTTAGTTTTCTTCTTCTCAAAAGTCATAACCAGCGAAGGCAACACAACTAAGTTAGCAAACATAGCAAAAGCCAGAGTACAGGAAATTAATCCTCCAAGCGCAATGGTTCCGCTGAAACTAGATAATGTAAAAGTAGCAAAACCCAAAATCAAAACTACAGAAGTATAAAAAGTACTAATTCCGGTTTCTCTTAAAGCGCTGAAAACAGATTTTTTAACTTTTCCGCCACTTTGCAGTAAGTCATGTCTGTACTTCGCCATAAACTGAATCGCATTATCAACCGAAATTCCGAAAGCAATACTAAATACTAAAATCGTCGAAGGTTTCAATGGAATTCCAAAATAGCCCATCAATCCGGACGTAATACAAAGTGGTAAAACATTTGTAATGACAGAAGCCAAAACCATTTTAAATGATCGGAATAAATATAGCATCAGAACTGCAATTGTTAGAATTGCAAAAATCAAGGATTCAATTAAATTGTCTACCAAATACGAAGTTCCTTTCTGGAAAACCAGTGCTTTTCCGGTAACGGTAACTTCATAGCGATCTTTCGGGAAAATTTCATCAATTTTAGAGTGCAGTTTTTTCTCCACTTTTGCCATTTCATCCGTTCCTATATCTTTCATGAAAGTCGTGATTCTGGCATATTGTCCAGTCGAATCAACATACGCTTTCATTAGATTTTCTTTGCTGTTTTTGGTTGCGTTTTTGGCATAACCCAAAATAAAAGTCTGCTCTTGTGAAGTTGGCAATTGATAATATTCCGGATTTCCGTTATAGAAAGCCTGTTTCGAATATTTAACCAAATTTACAATCGAAACCGGTTTTGCCAATTCAGGCATTTCAGAAATTGTATTTTGCAGTTCATCCATTTTACGAATAGTTGACGCTTTCATAACACCTTTTTTCTTTTTGGTGTCAATCATGATTTCCAACGGCATAACCCCGTTGAATTCTTTTTCGTAAAATAAAATATCTTTAAAGAAAGAAGCGCTTTTTGGCATTTCACCAATCAAACTTCCTGAAACTTTCATTTGCAAAACTCCAATAACACTAAAAATCAAAAGCAAACCGTAAAGAATATAAACGTATTTACGTTTCGTTTTTACCACATTTTCTACCACATTCAACAAAGTCGAAATGTACGTTTTAGTCAAATGGTATAAATGTTTTTCCTTTGGCAAAGGCATAAAGCTGTAAATGATTGGCACAATAAAAAGTGTCAGCAAATAAACCGAGATCACATTGATTGAAGTCACCAGACCAAACTCAAAAAGCAGATCATTTCCGGTAATCATAAACGTAGCAAAACCAATAGCTGTCGTTAAATTCGTCATTAAAGTCGAAACTCCAATTTTTGAAATAATACGCTGTAAGGCTTTTGCCTGATTGTTATGCAGCCTGATTTCCTGCTGGTATTTATTAATCAGGAAAATACAGTTTGTAATACCAATTACGATAATAAGCGGCGGAATAATTGCGGTTAAAATCGTGATTTTATAACCAAATAATCCCAATGTTCCAAATGACCAGATTACACCAACAACTAGAATACAGATGGAGATGAAAGTAGCTCTGAACGAACGGAAAAAGAAAAAGAAAATCAAGGAAACGGTTAATAATGCCGCTCCAATAAAAAGACCAATTTCGCCTTTCATATCGGCAGCATTGATCGTTCTGATATAAGGCATTCCCGAAACTTTAAGATCGATTCCGGTAGTTTTTTCGAATTTATCGATTTTCGGAACTAAATTTTCAAGAATAAAAGTCTTTCTTTCTGCTGTATTGACCAGCTTTTTATTCATATAAATCGCAGAACGAACACTACCGCTTTCTTTATTGAATAAAAGTCCTTCGTAAAAAGGCAGATTATGAAATAAATCATACTGAACACTTTTTAAATAAGCAGGATCAAGCGTTTTGCTCTGATCGATAAAAGGTGTTAAAACAAATTTTTCGTTAACCGTATCTTTTTCAAGCTTTTTTAAATCATTTAAAGAAACTACCAAATCAACTTCTTTTGACTTTTTTAAGCCAGTCATTAATTCATTCCAGGCGGCATAATTTTTTGGAGTAAAGAATTTGGGATCTTTAAAACCAATAACAATAAGATTGCCTTCTTCGCCAAATTTATCAAGAAATTTTTGATATTCCTTATTTGCAATATGATCTTTAGGAAGCAGGTTGGCTTCAGTATAAGTCATAGAAAGGTTTTTCCACTGCAGGGCAAGGAAAATAGTTAAAAGAGAAAGGACAATTAAAATGGTTATTCTGTTTTTAAGTATGATTCGGGCCAATTTCTCCCAAAATCCAACTTGAATAGCGTTTTTCATAAATTCTTTAAAAATGGATGCAAATGTAGTGAAATGCGCTCAGAATCATAAATAATCCATTGTATTTTACTTAATGTTAACACAAACCCAGAAGTGTTGTATTTGTGATAAATTTCTTTCTTTTTACTGTATAGTCATTAGGTTTTCTCATATTTGCAGTTAATTTAAAAATGAAAAGAGAATGAACTGGATTTTATTGATTATTGCCGGACTATTTGAAGTTGGATTTGCATCTTGTCTGGGAAAAGCGAAGGAAACAACGGGCATTATTTCAACCTACTGGATGGCTGGTTTTTTTGTGTGTCTTTCAATAAGTATGATTTTGTTGTATAAAGCCACTCAGGTTTTGCCAATTGGTACTGCATATGCTGTCTGGACAGGAATCGGGGCGGTTGGAACTGTTTTGGTTGGTGTTTTGGTTTTTAAGGAACCGGCGACTTTCTGGAGAATCTTTTTTCTTTCAACATTAATTGCTTCAATTATTGGGTTGAAATTCGTTTCTAGTCATTAATTTTGGAATGTTGCTGAGAATAAAAAATATGCCACAGATTTCACAGATTCAAAAGATTAAAAAAACTATAAAATCATTTTAATCTGTGGCAAAAATCACGCAGATTAAGCAGATTTATAATAAAAATAATTCGTGCTTATTAATGAAATTTGTGGCCAAAAAACTTAACAAATATGCAGGAAAACAATACCACAACTTTTATTTTTTTGGCAATTCTTTTGCTGCTCGTTGTCATAATTTGCTTTATGATGTATTTGTTATTACAGTCAAAAAAAGCTAAAGACGACGCCGAAAAAAGTTTTTATGCACTCGAAATGAAAGTGAATGATCTGCAGTTAGAAACTTTAGAATCTAAACTGAATCCGCATTTGTTTAAGAATATTTTAAACTCCATTCAGTCGCACGCGTATCAGACTTATTTTGCCCTGGACAAACTGGCTAACGTTTTGGATTATATTTTATACGAAAGCAAAAAGAAATTTGTCACGGCAAAAGAAGAAATTGATTTTGCTTTGAATCTTATCGAAATCAATAAGATCAAAATCAGTCCGCTTTTTGAGTTGAAGATAAAAACCAATATCAACAAAGAAGATAAATTATATGAACAGCCTTTGCTGGCGCCGTTAATTTCGATTGATTTAATTGAAAATGCCTTTAAACATGCTGATTTGCAAAGCGCCGACGCCTTTATTTCGGTTGTTTTTGAGTTCAAAGACAATGCTTTCTCGATGACGGTTTCGAATAAGATATCGGATAAAAAAGTACTGAAAAAGGAGCGAAGCGGTTTAGGAAAAACAACTTTGGAACATCGTTTGAAAATCATCTACAAAAACAATTTCAAACTCGAAAGGTTTATAGAAAACGACATATATATTGCGCATCTAAAAATAGATCTCCTTGAATACAAAACTGAAATGCTTGCTACTGGACGATGAGCTTCCGGGATTAACGTACCTAAAAATGCTCTGCGAACAAATTCCTGAACTGGAAATCGTAAAAACTTTTAATAATCCTGAGAAACTGTTGGCAGATATTCCGGATTTGGAGTTTGATCTTCTAATTTCGGACATCGAAATGCCCGGAATGGACGGTTTGCACCTTGCAGAAATGCTTCAGCACAAAATGGTTATTTTTTGTACCGCTTATAAAGAGTATGCTGCCGATGCCTTTAATATCGATGCCATAGATTATATCACCAAACCTGTAAAGTTAGACCGACTGCAAAAAGCGATTTCAAAAGCAGTTGATCGCTTTGATAAACCCGATACTGCTAAAAAATTCATGCAATTAAATACTGATAAAGGCAAAACTTTATTATATTTCAACCAGATTCAATATATAAAGACAGCCATTATTGACAGTCGGGATAAAACCGTTTTACTGACTGACGGTAGTTTTCTGAATTTGAAAAACGTGAAGTTTGATACCCTGTTAAGTGAATTACCTGAAATTGATTTTTGCCGAATCAATAAAAAAGAAATTATTGCCGTAAAAGCAATAAAATTCTTTAATCATAACGAAATTGTGCTGCATCATCTAGAGGAAAATAATAAAAACACCACCTTGATTTTGAGCGAAACCTATCGTTCGGACTTTGTGAAAAAGGTGAAATTATAACTTATTACAAAGTTTTTCGGACTTGTTACATAGATTGAAAATTAGCTGGAAATTTGCTTTTTCAGTTAAATGGCAGTTCTGATATTTGCGGCAAAATTTAATCAAAAGAACGAGTTATGAATAATATTAAAAACTCTGTATTTTACGTTACAATTATAGGTGGTTTTACTGCTCTGATATATTGGGTAATTTCAAAAGGCGCGGCACTGGAAGTAGGGCGCAATATTGTTAAGAAAAAAATCGAAAGTAATCATTGGAATGATTTCCTGCATTCTATGGTTGAAAATCTACAGCATCCTTTAGCCATTTTATTAGCTCAAATCGTTACGATTATTTTAGTAGCGCGTTTGTTCGGATGGTTTTTTAGAAAAATCGGACAGCCATCTGTAATCGGCGAAATGATTGCCGGAATTGTTTTAGGGCCTTCTTTGGTCGGAATGTACTTTCCTGAATTTTCTGCCGCATTATTTCCAAAAGAATCTTTAGGAAATTTACAATTCTTGAGTCAGATCGGTTTGATCCTTTTCATGTTCGTAATTGGTATGGAACTGGATTTAAAAGTATTAAAAAACAAAGCACACGATGCCGTTGTAATTAGTCACGCCAGTATCGTCATTCCTTTTGCCTTAGGATTAAGTTTAGCATATTTTATCTATCATACTTTTGCCCCAATCGGAGTTGAGTTTTCTTCTTTCGGATTGTTTATGGGAATCGCGATGAGTATTACTGCTTTTCCGGTTCTGGCCAGAATTGTTCAGGAGCGAGGTATGCAGAAAACCAAACTGGGAACCATTGCCATAACCTGTGCCGCTGCAGATGATATTACAGCGTGGTGTATTCTGGCTGTTGTAATCGCTATTGTAAAAGCAGGTTCGTTTACGAGTGCTTTATACGTAATTGGTTTGGCAATTTTATACGTAATCGTAATGTTGAAAATCGTTCGTCCGTTTCTAAAACGTGTGGGAGATTTAAATTCAACAAGAGAAAGTTTAAACAAACCCGTAGTGGCTATTTTCTTCATCACACTTTTATTTTCTGCTTATGCTGCTGAGTTAATCGGAATTCACGCTTTATTTGGAGCTTTCTTAGCGGGAGCTATTATGCCGGAAAATAATAAATTCAGAAATATATTTATTGAAAAAGTAGAAGACGTTTCTATTATTGTCTTGTTACCGCTATTCTTTGTCTTCACAGGTTTACGTACACAAATCGGTTTGCTTAATGATCCTTATTTATGGAAAATCACAGGATTAATTATTGCGGTAGCAGTTGCAGGTAAATTCTTTGGAAGTGCTCTGGCAGCAAAATTCGTAGGTCAAAACTGGAAAGACAGTTTAGCCATCGGCGCTTTAATGAATACACGCGGATTAATGGAACTTGTGGTTTTAAATATTGGCTATGATCTTGGTGTTCTTTCGACAGAGATTTTTACCATGATGATTATTATGGCTTTGGTTACAACTTTTATGACGGGACCTGCTTTAGATTTTATTGGCTGGATTTTTAAAGATAAAGCAACGGCTGTTCCGGAAGAAATTGGAAATAAAAGCAAATACAAGATTTTGCTGTCATTCGGTACTCCAGAAAAAGGCAAAAAGTTATTGAAAATTGCCAATAGCCTGGTAAAAAAACAACCTGACAATTCGATCGTTACCGCTATGCATTTGTCTTTAAGTACAGAAGTGCATTCATTTGACGTAAAAGACCACGAACGCAAAATGCTTGTTCCGGTTATTGAGGAATCAGAAAAACTCAATCAGAATATAGTTAGTCTTTTTAAAGTCTCAAATGACATTGATATAGATATTATTGATACAGCAAATCAGGGTGAATACGATTTATTACTGGTTGGTTTAGGACAATCTATTTTTGATGGAACACTGCTGGGTAAAATTCTTGGTTTTACAACCAGAATTGTAAATCCGGACCGTTTAATTGATAAGTTTACAGGAAAAGAAGGTTTGTTCGAAAACTCCCCTTTTGATGAAAGAACGCGCCATATTATTACCAAATCTAAAATGCCGGTCGGAATTTTTATCGATAAAGATTTAGAAGAAGTAGATCAGGTTTTTATGCCTGTTTTTAGTAAAGATGACGCTTTTTTAATTGAATATGCCAAGAAACTAATCAATAATAATGGTTCGCAGATTACGGTTCTGGATGCAAGCGGAGATGTTAAAAATACCCGAGATATTCAGGAAACGATTCGCTCAATAGAACAAATTGCGCCCAATCATATTATGATTATGCACGACAGAACCATCAAGAAAGAATTTCTGGACGGTCAGAACTTAATGATTATAAGTTTAGAAAGCTGGAAAAAACTAATAGAGTCGCAAAGTATATGGTTGAATAACACGCCTTCTGTTTTGATTATTAAATCGTAGATTTTAAAAAATCACTTTAGAAGCCTCAAATTACAAATCCCAAGTTTCAATTCTGATTGAGATTTGGGATTCTTTTTGGAATATGATTGTGCCAACTCTGTCAAAGTTTCAAACTTTGACAGAGTTTTCAGTTGAATTAAAAAAAGGATTTTTAAATTTTAAAGACCCAGATCAAGTACATAAGAAATTTTAACAGCGATATTGTCATCAAATCGAGCTAACTGATTTGGGCCGTAGCGGTAAAATCCCCCCAAACCAATACCTTTATAGATTTTATTCAACTCAATTCCTGATTCAAAAAAACCTTTGTCTAAAGTTTTATAAGCAGGTCCAACATGTTGTTCCGGTTTCTCCATATTTCCCCAAACCATTCGGGTTACTAATACCAATGATGGGCGAACTTTTCTAAAAAGGGTAATTCTGTCAAAACCATGTTTGATTTGAAAGAAGAGATACTGACTAGAGAAAAACTCATTAAAATACATGGTTTCAAATGCATTTCTTCCTGCAAAGGTTATACGCTGAACAACAGTTTCTTTCGTTAAATTATTTGGAGCCGTGTTGTACAAGTGGGTAATTGGGGCATCACCAAAAGCATATCCTCCCTGTAATAATAAACTTGTTTTCTGACCATTCAGATATTTTTTTTCATATTCGGTTTTGAAATCTATTTTTCCGAAATTAAAGTCGTTATCTAAAACGTCAGGCAGGGTTTGTGTATATTGAAAAGTAAATCTCGGAAATCTTTTATCAGATTCTGTTCTTCCTGTTGGCGTCTGCATAAAACCACTAAAAGGCGCCCAAACAACAGAAAGCATCGCGGTAGTCATAATGTAGCTTGAATACAATTTTCCGTTGAGGTTAAACAAATAATCAAATTTTGGTTCGATAAAGTTTCGCGATACCTCAAGAATAGCTTCTGTCTTTGGAATAATTTTAGTCTGAACATTTGCTTTCCAGCCTGAATATTCATAAAAAGTACTAATATTGATCGGGCGAGGGTCATAAATTTTAAAAACGCGTTTGTCAACAGCAAAAACAGTACTCGCAATTTCCCTTACATCATCTGTATAATAGGCATTTATCCAGGTATTAGTGCTTTTGTCAAGCAAAACTCCTGCACCTGAGCTGTACTTAAAAGCCCCATCCTTAGTTCCGTATGCGGTATAAGCTTCAAGGCGGAAATTTCTAGAAAAACGATCATTGGTGATGCCGCCCAATCCAAGTCTGAAACCTTCGTAATTATTGTAACTTATAATTTTTTTCAGATCCAGATCAACAGGTCCGATCGGGTAGAAGCCATTTATAATTTTACGGCCGATTCCTAATCGTTTTTCAACTCTTTTTTCAATAGAGAGGCTATCAAGCAGCAAATAAGTTCGTTGGCTTTTTAAATCAAGATTCTCTTTTCGGTAAGCCTGCCAGAAACTTTCAGGTTTTTTGTTTGCATCTTCTTTAATTTCAATATAAAGCGACGGGTTTTTTATAACTGAACTGGTATTAAAGTGAACATCAAAACTATTGCTTTCGGAAATTAAATACGTAAAATCAGAAGCTACTTTTTTTCGCGGCTCAACATCCTCGTCAGAATCTGCATCAAATTGAATTGTCCCGCCAAGAATCTTGATATCTTCGTCGTTTTTTCCTTTTACAATTTTAAAAGTCGTATTGCTCTGAAACCATATTTTTTCGGCAGAGTCATATTCAAATTCATGAATCCCGCTGATATCCAAAACACCTTTTATACGCATAACGGCTTTTGCAATAGCAAAATTTTCCTTATCAATATATAAAACACCTTCTAGTCCTGATTTTCTTTTTTGTTTGTATTTAAAGTAAACCATGTAAGTGTCACGTCCTTTTATACTTACGGTATCCAATAATTTATAATTGTAATCTCCAGGAGCATTATTAGATATTGGACTTTCATATTTTGTTTCCAGCAATTCATATTTTGGGTCATAAATAGAAATTGATTGAAGATTGAAGGCGATAATTTCATAGACAGGTTGTTTAAAACCAGCCATTTTTGTCCCAAGAACAGTCTCTTTCAGTTTGTTGTTTCCAAATTGATACTGAGATATTTTTTCTGTCTGAAATAAATGCTGTTTGCTGATTATTTCCTTAAACTTATAATCGGAAGAGTCAACATTGATAATTTTTTTGTCTAAATCTTTATAAGCAGCAGATGAATCAATGCGTCCATCAATCGAATCCGGATTTGCAGTAACGGTAAGTTTATTATAAGTTTTATATTCAAAACTACGCAGTTTTCTCTGTGGGTTGTTTTGGTTTTTGTTTGCAATTACTTTTTTTAATACAGCCAAAGCCGGGTTTTCATTAGAAATAATAACTTCTTTTAAGTCATCACTTTTCTGCGTAAGAGAAACGGGATAGAATTTTTTGTTATCTGCTACCGCTATGGTTTTGGTTTGAAAACCTACATATGAAACAGTAAAAAAAGAGGTTTTTGCCGAAATGGTGAGAATAAATTTGCCATCAATATCCGTAATAGCACTATTGCTGTCCGAAGTTTTTATGGTAGCAAACGGAAGTGGTTTGTTGCTGGAGTCGTTTACAATTCCATTGATTTGAAATTGCGCCTGGATGCTAAGCGTGAAAAACAAAAACAGGAAACAAAATAACTTCATACAGCGGGATATAGTTTCAAAATGAAAACATTAAATTTTTTAGGTATGCAAAAATAAGAATAAAAAAAATCCGTCTAGTGCAATTTAACTAAACGGATTAATATTTTGTGACGATTGAGTTACACTTTCATGATTTCAGCTTCTTTTGCAGCCAATAATTCATCAATTTTTTTAATGTAAGCATTCGTTAAGTTTTGAACTTCTTCTTCCGCAGATTTACAGATATCTTCAGAAGTTCCTTCCTTTTCTAGTTTTTTAATATCGCTGTTAGCATCTTTACGTACATTACGTACACCAATTTTTGCGTCTTCAGCTTCAGCTTTTGCTTGTTTTGCAAGGTCGCGGCGGCGCTCTTCTGTTAAAGGCGGTACACTGATAATAATAACGTCTCCGTTATTCATTGGGTTAAAACCAATATTGGCGACCATAATTGCTTTTTCAATTACAGACAGCATGTTTTTTTCAAAAGGCTGCAATGTAATTGTTCTCGCATCAGGAACGCTGATTTTTGACACTTGAGAAAGAGGAGTTGCAGATCCGTAATAATCTACAAAAACGCTTCCTAACATTGCCGGAGAAGCTTTTCCTGCGCGAATATTTAGAAATTCTTTTTCAAGATGCGCAATAGAACCATTCATTGATTCCTCAGTACTTTCTAATATAAAATCTATTTCTTCACTCATTTTTTTTAGTTTTCAGTTTTATCTCAGTTTCAGTTCAGGTCGTTTTTGCGACTATAAACGGTTGCTGATGACTATATATTTACTACAGTTCCTATATTTTCGCCTTCACAGATTTTTAATAAATTTCCAATTTTGTTCATATCAAAAACAACGATTGGCAATTTATTTTCCTGGCTTAATGTAAATGCTGTTGTGTCCATTACATTTAATCCCTTTTTCAAAACATCATCAAAAGAAATCATATCAAATTTGACAGCCGAAGCATTTTTTTCAGGATCAGAATCGTAAACACCATCAACACGTGTTCCTTTTAAGATAACATCGGCATTGATTTCGATTCCTCTTAAAACAGCAGCAGTATCAGTAGTAAAATAAGGATTTCCTGTTCCTGCGCCAAAAATTACAATTCTTCCTTTTTCAAGGTGACGATCTGCTCTTCTTTTAATATATGGTTCTGCAATAGATTCCATTTTTAAAGCAGTCTGAAGACGGGTTTTCATTCCTTTATCTTCAAGAGCGCCCTGTAATGCCATTCCATTGATTACAGTAGCTAGCATCCCCATATAATCGCCTTGTACTCTATCCATACCGGCACTTGCACCCGCAACGCCCCTAAAAATATTTCCTCCTCCAATTACAATAGCAATTTCTACTCCTTTACTATGAATCTGCTTAATTTCTTCAGCATATTCGGCTAATCTTTTTGGGTCAATACCGTATTGTAAATCACCCATCAAGGCCTCGCCACTAAGTTTTAGAAGAATTCTTTTATATTTCATTTGTGTGTTGCGTTAATTTGTGCAAATATAGACATATTCTGATTTTTAAAAATAATGTTTTGAAAAAATAATTTTGAAGCTTATTTCTCCTGAATATGACAAAAGTCATTCTCAGATCTTTCTAAAATGTGTATTTTTATTCTACCAAAAAAACAAGAAAATATGAAAAGTATTGTAGCCAAAGCACTATTCAATAGTCACTCTTATTCTGAATACCGAAAATTAGTTACCGATTTATTATCTGAGGGAAAATCAACCGGCGATCAGCAATCTGAAAGTTTGACACATTACACCAGTTTGAATGAAGCCAGAATGAATCGTCTCGAAAAAACCATTAAAATTTCTGATGAGACATTAGAAAAACTTCAAAACCTGAACAATCATTATATCTGGCTCGTTATTTCTGAAGGCTGGTGCGGTGATGCTGCTCAAATACTTCCGATTTTGAATAAAATGGCTGCAGGTTCCAATAAAAAAATCGATCTGCGAATTGTTTTAAGAGATGAAAATGATGATTTAATGGGCCAGTACCTGACAAATGGCGGCAGAGCAATTCCTAAAGTTATTGTGATTTGTAAAGAAGCCGGAATTGTGAGAGCTGACTGGGGACCAAGACCAAAAGGAGCAACAGAATTAATGGCCAATTATAAAAAGGAATTTGGTGTAATTGATGAAAAAATTAAAACCGATCTGCAGTTGTGGTATTTGGCAGACAAGGGAATTTCTGTTCAGCAGGAATTGCTTGAAATTATGGAGAAAATAAAATATAATCGATTATAATTCTTTGGGGTAAGTTTCTCAAAGCAGCGATGTTTCTTTTAATGCATTGAAAATAAACATAGTAGAACATTAAAAATATTAAAAAAATATTTTTTTAATATAAAATTTTGTATCTTGCTGAAGATCCCACCTCTATTATTATTTTTTGATTTACTCTTTTTATTGGTGTTTATTTAATCTTTAACAATTAAAAAATGCACTATTATGAAAAAGTTATTCGAAAGGTTTTATGATTATTTTTCGGTATTTTTATTTGGAGGAAAAAACATTCCACACTATTAATCCAGAAGAATCAGGCATTAGCGAATTAAGGAGTTGGCACATTACAATTACCCCATTGTGTAATGTGCTTTTTATTTTCAATTCATAAATTACTTTAAAAACTAATCGCAGAAATACCAAAGCTTACCGCTCCGACACTATTATATTCCTTCAATGGGTAGCCAAAATCGGATACTTCAATAAATAATGATATATCATCTCCTGTCAGTCCAATACGCGCTTTTTTATAAGTACCACTCAAATTACCGCGGCCTAAAGCAAAACTTTTTCCACAACCAACTTCCATAGTAATTCTGGTACTCTCTGCAATTTTCGGTCTTAGTCCAAAATTAAGGTATACGGGAGCAGCAACCAATTTTTCATTCCATTTCCAGTCTAATCCACTGTGAATTCCAAATGTTAACCATTGTTTATAATGTACCCCATAACCCAGTTTTGAACCCAAACCATCAGGAAGAAGCCAGGACTGTTTGTCGCCATCGTATTTTGGGGAATCTCCATAATCAGGATTTCCGGTTAACGAAAGAGCGACATCAAACTGAATGTAAGTGAATTTTCTTTCCTGAGCAGAAAGGGTCAGGTTAAAGAAAAAAAATGTAATAATCGTGAGTAAGGAATATTTCATAAAATTGATTTAGGCTTGTCTTTACTGTGAAAAGGTAAACTTTCAATAGTTTAGAAGCAACAAAATGATTTTGTGAAAGATATTTAAAAAAAATCACGATAATTCGTACAGAGTGAAAAACATTTTAGAGGATAAACAAAGCGAGGAGACTTTGTTTTTATTGAAGACTTTCTTCAAACAAAGTGATGTCAATAGCATTTCTTACATCATAATCGCCGATTTTAGTTCGGCGTAAAGCCGTTAAATGCGAGCCTGAATTCATCGCTTTTCCAAAATCATACGCAAGAGAACGTATGTAAGTACCTTTAGAACATACTACTCTAAAATCTACTTCCGGTAATGCAATTCTTGTAATCTCAAATTCGTGAATAGTAGTTTTTCTGCTTTCAATTTCAATGATTTCGCCTGCGCGTGCATGTTCGTACAAACGAACACCGTCTTTTTTAATAGCAGAAAATATTGGCGGTTTTTGGTCGATTTCGCCCAAAAATTGTTTGACAGTTTCATGAATTAAAGTTTTATCGATATGTTCTGTTGGGTAAGTCTGATCGATTTCTGTCTCTAAATCATAAGACGGAGTAGTGGCTCCGATATAAAAAGTCCCTGTATATTCTTTTGCCTGGCCTTGCAGTTCAGAAATTCTTTTGGTGAATTTTCCGGTACAGATTAACAATAAACCAGTAGCTAAGGGATCTAAAGTTCCTGCATGTCCAATTTTGAACTTTTTTGGAAGTCCGACTTTATTAATTAAAAGGTATTTTAATTTATTGACTGCTTGAAACGAACTCCATTTTAAAGGTTTGTCTATCAATAAAACCTGTCCGTTTAAATATTCTTCAGGAGTCATTATATAATGGTAAGCGGGTGAATGAAATAGTGAATCAGTAACAAAATGATTCCGGCAATGATTCTGTAATAGCCAAAAACTTTAAAACCGTTTTTAGTTAAAAATCCAATAAAAGTTTTAATGGCTAAAAGGGCTACAATAAAGGCAACAATATTTCCTATAATCAACATATTAACCTGATCGTGAGATAATTCGAATCCGTCTTTATAATAGTCGTAGCATTTTTTAACTGTTGCTCCTAACATTGTAGGAACCGCTAAAAAGAATGAAAATTCAGCAGCTGTAGTTCTCGACAATTTCTGAGACATTCCGCCCACAATGCTCGCACCGCTTCTGGAAACCCCAGGAATCATAGCAATACACTGAAACAATCCAATTTTAAAAGCTTGTAGATAAGTGATTTCCTGCGAAGTTTCGGCTGTTTTAGGATTGTTAAACCATTCGTCAACTTTCAATAAAATAATTCCACCGATTAAAAGAGAAATAGCAACCGTAACGGGATTTTCTAACAATCCGTCGATAAAATCACTTAACAATAATCCTAGAACTACTGCAGGAATGAATGCAACCAAAAGTTTAAAGTAAAAATCAAGCGTCTGAAAAAAACGTTTAAAATATAATACTACAACAGAAAGTATAGCACCAAGCTGAATAACAATTGTAAAAAGTTTAGTAAAATCGTCGTGTGCAATTCCAAAAAAAGAAGAGGCAATAATCATATGCCCGGTTGAAGAAACAGGCAGAAATTCTGTAATTCCTTCAATAATGGCAAGAATAATAGCTTGTAATGTGTTCATGGAGAATTTTAGATTTTAGATTTCAGATTTCAGATTATCACCCTGATCTATCCCGAGGCTTCGGGAGAAGAGCATTTAATTAAAATCTAACAAATCTATTTATTTAGATTTTTTGAAAATGGAATAAATCGTGATTCCAAAACCAATAAGCACAGTCGTTGGTGCTAAACGAATACGTCTAAAACTAAAAACTTCTTCATTAAAAACATTTGGATTATCGCTTCCTCCACCGGACATTAAAATAAATCCAAGAGCGATAACGCCAATTCCGATCAATAAGATTTTGTAATTAATCCCGTCAAAAAGGAATTCATGCTTTTGTTGTTGTTGTTCTTCTTTATTATTGTTTTTCATTGTTGTTTTTTTGTCAGCCTGAGCGAAGCCGAAGGCATTTTTGTTTTTTAAAATCTAAAATCTAAAGTCAGCAAATCTAAAATTAATAGAGATCGTCTGTTCTTAAATTAAGAAAACGTTGTGTTGCAAAGTGTGTACTTACCCAGGTAATTAAAATTCCTAATCCGAAAACGGCCAGTAAAACCAATCCTATTAAAATCTTATCTTCTAGAATTCCTAATCCCGGAAAATTAGTTTCAACATAAAAAAGAACTCCTATCAGGGCAATAATCGCCAAACCAGAACCCAGCATACCTAATTTTACACTACGCATAACAAATGGCTTACGAATAAACGATTTTGTTGCACCAACCATTTGCATTGTTTTAATAATAAATCGGTTAGAGTGTATGGATAATCGCAATGAACTATTGATTAATAATACCGCAATTACAGTCAGAAATCCGCTGATAATCAAAATCCACATACTTACTTTTCGGATGTTATCATTTACCAGATTTACTAATTGTTTGTCGTAAACAATATCAGAAATCATAATGTTTTGACGTAAACGGCTTTCAATTTTAGCGATGCTGTCTCTCTCAACATAATCAGCTTTTAAATGAATATCATAAGAATTCAATAAAGGGTTTTCTCCTAAAAAAGTTAAAAAATCCTCGCCGATAATGTCAGTGTGCTCCTTTGCAGCTCTTTCTTTAGTTACATAAACATAAGATCTTGCAAAAGGCGCTCTCTTCAATTCGGTATTAAATGCTTTTATAACACTATCATTGGCTTCATTTTTAAAGAAAACCGTCATTGCGATTTTTTCTTTAAAGTCATCTGCCAGTTTTTTAGAATTTATAATAAATAAGCCCAGCACTCCCAAAAGGAATAATACCAGAAATACACTTAATACAACCGAAAAATAAGAGGAAATTAACCTGCGTTTTTGAAATTTATCAAAGTTAGAACTCATAGTCTGCTTAAATTATGTGGTAAAAATAATAAAGAATTTCTTTATTTAAAGTTAATAACGAACTTTTATACTATAAATGTACAATTCTGCTTGCAATAAAAAGTAGGTTTAACCGCAAAGTGTGCAAGTTTTTTTAATTCTTTTGTTTTATAAAGATACTATTAGAAAAAATCTTAGCACCTTAGAATCGTAGTCTCTCAAAACCTTATTTTACTGAATTAAAATTTCAGGTTCTGAGTTTCTTTCTCAGCAAATTCTTTAATACGTTTTTCAATTTCATAAAAAACAGTAATTGCTTTTTCGCCGGCGTCAGTCAGTCTTGCTCCGCCGCCGCCTTTTCCGCCAAGAAGTTTTTCTACCAACGGACTTTCGGCACGCTGATTCATTTCCTCAACCAGTTGCCAGGCCTGGCGATAAGACATTTTCATTTCTTTTGCTGCATTGGTAATTGAGCCCGTTTTCCTGATATTTTCAAGAAGCCAGATTTTTCCAATTCCAAGAAACGCACCTTCGGCTTCCTCAATCCAGACGCGAACTTCAATATTGTATTTCTTGTTTTCTGCCATTTATTTTGAGGATAAATAAGTATAATGCTTGTACAATAATACGTGTTTTTACTTAATCTAAAATACGTAATTTATTATTTTATTTGTTTGTCAATGAAATAGCTTTGGTACAATGCGCAATAAATGTAAATTTGCGATCTTAAAACTTAGAACCTTAGTTACTCAGTAATTTAGAACCTTAAGAAAAAATGACTTGAGTAAGCGAAAGCATGACTCCATTAAAATAAATAAAACAAGGAATGAAATACAATCCAAACGAAATAGACGCCAAATGGCAAAAGTATTGGGCAGAAAATCAAACTTTTGCTGCCGAAAACAATTCTAAAAAACCTAAGCATTATGTATTAGATATGTTTCCTTACCCATCTGGGGCGGGATTACACGTAGGGCATCCGCTGGGGTATATTGCTTCAGATGTATATTCTCGTTTCAAAAGACATCAGGGATTTAATGTTTTGCATCCAATGGGTTATGACAGTTTCGGATTGCCGGCAGAACAATATGCGATTCAGACTGGGCAGCGTCCGGAAGATACAACACGTGTAAATATTGACGGAGGAGTAGATAAAGAGGGAAAACAAATTGCCGGATACAGAAAACAATTAGATAAAATAGGGTTTTCTTTTGACTGGAGTCGTGAAGTACGAACGTCAAACCCTGATTATTACAAACATACACAGTGGATTTTTATTCAGTTATTTAATTCATGGTATTGCAGAAAAGAAGGAAAAGCATTTGATATTGCTACTTTAACTGAAGTTTTTGCCGAAGAAGGAAATGCTTTGGTAGAAGCAGTTTGTGACGATAATGTTGAAATCTTCACAAAACAAGATTGGAACTCATACACTGAGGATCAAAAAGAAAAAATCCTTTTGCAATATAGATTGACTTATTTGGCAGAGACAGAAGTAAACTGGTGTCCTGGTTTAGGAACTGTTTTGGCCAACGACGAAATCGTAAACGGAGTTTCTGAGCGCGGAGGATTTCCTGTAATTCGTAAAAAAATGACACAATGGAGCATGCGAATTTCTGCTTATGCAGAGCGTTTGCTTCAAGGTTTAAATGATATTGACTGGAGCGAATCGATAAAAGAATCCCAAAGAAACTGGATCGGAAAGTCTGTTGGTGCAATGGTTTCTTTTAAAGTTATTTCTTCGAATGTCACTCTGAGCGGAGTCGAAGAGCAACCTGTTATTTCTGTTTTTACAACAAGACCAGATACTATTTTCGGAGTCACTTTTATGACTTTGGCACCAGAACATGATTTGGTAGCAAAAATTGTAACGGCTGATCAAAAAAATGCTGTTGAAGCATATATCGAAAAAACAGCAAAACGTTCTGAACGTGAGCGTATGGCCGATGTAAAAACAATTTCGGGCGTATTTACAGGAGCTTATGCAGAACATCCTTTTACAAAAGAACCGATTCCGGTTTGGATAGGAGATTATGTTTTGGCAGGTTACGGAACTGGTGCTGTAATGGCGGTTCCTTGCGGAGACGAAAGAGATTATGCTTTTGCTAATTTCTTTAAAGGTCAAAATGGAATGCCGGAAATCAAAAATATTTTTGATAAAGATATTTCTGAAGCTGCTTTTGGAGCCAAAGAAGGTTTTCAATTAGTAGATTCTGATTTCTTAAACGGATTAAATTATAAAACAGGAACGCAAAAAGTAATTGCTGAGTTAGAAAAAATTGGACAAGGAAAAGGAAAAACAAATTACCGTTTGCGTGATGCTGTTTTCTCCCGTCAGCGTTATTGGGGAGAGCCGTTTCCGGTTTATTATGTAAACGGATTGCCAAAAATGATTGCTGCAGAACATTTGCCAATTATTTTACCGGAAGTAGAGAAATATCTGCCAACCGAAGATGGTTTGCCGCCTTTAGGAAATGCAACAATCTGGGCTTGGGACACCAAAAACAATGAAGTAGTTAATACTGATTTGGTTGATAATAACGAAATTTTCCCTCTGGAATTGAACACCATGCCAGGCTGGGCTGGAAGTTCATGGTACTGGATGCGTTATATGGATGCGCACAATGAAGACAGATTTGCCAGCAAAGAAGCTTTGGCATATTGGGAAAGTGTAGATTTATATATTGGCGGAAGCGAGCACGCAACGGGACACTTATTGTACTCTCGTTTTTGGAATAAATTCTTAAAAGACAAAGGTTTTGCTCCAACCGAAGAACCATTTAAAAAACTGATTAATCAGGGGATGATTTTGGGAACTAGTGCTTTTGTTCATAAAATAAATAAAATAGGATATTTTTCTCATGATAAAGATTTTAGTACAGAAGAAAATGTAGAAAGAGATTTATTGTTTGATGATTTATTTAGTGATTTATTGGGAAATGCTATAATTTCTTATGATTTATTAGAAGGTAAAAAAGTGAATACACCGATCGCTGGTGACTTATATAATTTAGGAGCAGTAGCAAAAGAAATTGATTTTGATTTTTCAGATTTAATAAGTAATGGATTTGATATTGATAAAATTGCATTCACAACTTATCAGACCCATTCGCCATTAGAATATGTGAGTTTGCAAGATGATTTAGATTTTCAAAATTACAATTTATGGAATAGAGAAGATGATATTAAAAGACCATTATTAAATTCGAAAGGAAAAATAAAGGTTTCTCGTGAAGTCGAAAAAATGTCAAAATCTAAATATAATGTTGTAACCCCAGATGATATTTGTGCTGAATACGGAGCTGATACATTGCGTTTGTACGAAATGTTTTTAGGTCCGTTAGAGCAGGCAAAACCTTGGAATACAGCCGGAATTTCAGGCGTTTTTGGATTCCTTAAAAAATTATGGAGATTGTATTTTGATGAGAATAATGGCTTAATCGTAAACAACGACGAACCAACAAAAGACAACTTAAAATCATTGCATAAAACAATCAAAAAAGTGGCAGAAGATATTGAGAGTTTCTCTTTTAATACTTCAGTTTCTCAGTTTATGATTTGTGTAAATGAATTGTCAACTCAAAATTGTCATTCAAGAGCGATTTTAGAACCATTAGCAATTTTGGTTTCGCCTTACGCACCGCATATTGCAGAAGAATTGTGGTCACAATTAGGACACAAAGAATCAATTTCAAAAGTTGCTTTTCCTGTTTTTGATGCAAAACATTTGGTTGAAACCAATAAGGAATATCCGGTTTCTTTTAACGGTAAAATGCGTTTCACAATCGAGTTGCCTTTGGATTTAACTGCTGCGCAAATTGAAGAAATCATCATGAAAGACGAGAGAACCCAAAAACAATTAGACGGACGAACTCCTAATAAAGTAATTATTGTCCCGGGTAAGATTATTAATTTGGTAGGTTAGCCAAATTTTAAACTTAATATATAAATTCCAAATTTCAACTTTTGTTGGGATTTGGAATTTTTTTTGCACCTGATTTGTCATCCTTTCCTCCGTCAGATTGACAAGACTGTATTTTCTTGCTATGAATTGATGAATTAGTTTTCGGGCTAATTCCGTTAATTCAAAGCCAATTTCCTCTCCGTCAGAATTATTTTTCGTTTAATTTGTAACATTTTGATTCTTCCTGTATCCAAAAGGCGAATTAACAATTTAAAGCTATTAAAAATGAAAAAATATTTCATCTTAGTTATCTCGTTATTATTTTCGGCAGCATGTCTAAATGTTTTTGCTCAGACAAAATCATATCCTTTTGAAGTTATAAAATCAGGAAAAGGAAAACAGTCAATAGTATTTATTCCGGGTTTTGCTTCTTCCGGAGAAGTCTGGAATGAGACAAAAGCCAGTTTCGAAAAGAATTTTACTTGTTATACCCTTACAATGGCAGGCTTTGCAGGAGTAAAACCGCAACCCAATGCTTCTTTTAAAAATTGGGAAGATGCAATTGCTGCTTATTTAAAAGAAAATAAAATCGAGAAACCAATTATAATAGGTCATAGCATGGGAGGTGCAATGGCTTTGGCAATCGCTGCCGATTATCCGGATTTGGCTGAAAGAATTGTGGTTGTAGATGCAGTACCTTGTCTTGCGGCGTTGATGGATGCTTCTTTTAAATCAAAAGAAAATAATGATTGCAGCCCGATAGTGAATCAAATGAGCGCTTTGACTGATGAGCAGTTTGCCGAAAATCAGAAAAAATATGTAGACAGATTAACAACAGATGCCTCAAAATATGATTTATTGTTGAGTTGGAGTGCCAAATCAGACCGAAAAACTTTTGCAGAAGTATATTGTGATTTTGCAAATACAGATTTAAGAGAAAAAATTGCCGCAATAAAATGTCCATCCCTGATTTTATTAGAGTCTTATTTTTCGAATATAAAACCAGCCATAGAAGTACAATATAAAAATCTTAAAACAGCAAATCTTCAATACGCTGCAAAAGGCCTGCATTTTATAATGTATGATGACAAGGAATTTTACTTCAAACATTTAAATAACTTTATAAAAGTTAAATAATGGAGTTTGAAAATATCTACAAAACATATTGGGACAGGATATTTCGACTTTGTATGGGTTTTGTAAATGATTATGATGCTGCGCAGGACCTGGCGCAGGAAACCTTTATTATTGTTTGGCAAAAACTGGACACATTCAGAAATGAGTCCAGTATCGGAACCTGGATCTTTAGGATTGCATCAAATAATTGCCTGAGGCAGATTGAGAAAGACAAACGTTTTCCTAAATCAGAACTTCCGATGCATATAACAGAAGAGAAACAAACCTCATTAGAACCACAAATACAGTTTTTATATACATGTATTGCCGAATTGCCCGAAACAGAACGTATTATTATTTCGTTGGAGCTGGAAGATGTCAGACAAACAGAAATTGCTAAAATCGTTGGTCTTTCTGAAACAAATGCAAGAGTGAAAATCCACAGGATCAAAGAAAAACTGACTCAAAAATTTAAAGAAAATGGACAATAATATAGACTTTAAGGATTTATGGAAAAAACAATCTGTAAGTCAGCCCAATTTTGAAGATTTGCTGGCCAGATTAAAACAATTTAAAAAATCTGCTCTGCGCAGTTTATGGATTACAAATGTTTTACTTATCGCAACAAGTATTTTTATAGCTGTTATCTGGTATTATTACCAACCGCAGTTTATTTCAACAAAAATTGGAATAATCATTACAATCCTCACAATGATGATGTATCTGGTAATTTATAACAGATTGTTGAATGCTTATAATAATATTGATTCCACACAAACCAATCAGGAGTATGTGCAAAACCTTATTTCAATCAAAAAGAAGCAGCACTACTTACAATCAACAATATTGAGTTTGTACTTTGTTTTGCTTACAATCGGACTTTGTCTTTATATGTATGAATATGCAAGCAGAATGACTGTTTTCTGGGCCATTTTTACTTATGCAATGACTTTGTTCTGGATGGCAATTAATTGGTTTTTTATTCGTCCAAAACAAATTAAAAAACAACAGGCAAAAATAAATAGCCTTATCGAAAAATTTGAAGAGGTAAGCAATCAACTGCACTAATGAAAGAGCTTTGTAAATTTTACAAAGCTCTTTTTAATTAAACTATAAAACCAAAAATATAGCAGAACTAATTTTTTTTTGGATAACAATTTTTAAATTAAGACAAATCAGGTAACAAAATGTCAAAATGTCATTTTGTTAAAATGGTTCGCATTTTGATGTTTGTTTTGTAACTTTAAAATTCAAAAACTAAAATCTAAAAAAATGGGATACGGATATATAATAATTGCCGGAGCAATTATGCTTTTTAGTTGGATGGTAAGCTCTAAGCTGAAAAGTAAATTTGAGCTTTATTCGAAACTTCAGTTAAGAAACGGAATGAGTGGTGCTGAAATTGCAGAAAAAATGCTGGCTGATAGCGGAATCAGAGACGTTCGTGTAATCTCTACTCCGGGACAGTTAACGGATCATTATAATCCGTCAGATAAAACAGTTAATTTAAGTGAGGCCGTTTACAATCACCGTAATGCAGCTGCTGCAGCCGTTGCAGCACACGAATGTGGTCACGCTGTACAGCATTCTATTGGTTATGAATGGCTGACATTGCGTTCTAAGTTAGTGCCGATTGTTAGTGTAGCTTCAAATTATGTACAATGGATTTTGTTAGCGGGAATCCTGATGATCAGAACTTTTCCGCAGCTGTTATTAATCGGAATAATAATTTTTGCAGCAACAACATTATTTACAATTATTACTTTGCCTGTAGAATACGATGCGAGTAACAGAGCACTGGCCTGGTTGGAAAATAAACACATGCTGACACAAGAAGAACAAGCCGGAGCAAAAGACGCCTTAAAATGGGCTGCCAGAACGTATGTCGTTGCAGCGATTGGTTCTATTGCAACGTTACTGTATTATATTTCGATTTATTCTGGAAATAGGAGAAATTAATGTGGCAATTAGATCAATTAGATAATTATAGCAAAACCCGACAGATTTAAAATCTGTCGGGTTTTTCGTTTTCCTAAGTATTTTTTGAATTATCTAATTATCAAATTGACAGATTATCTAATTAATTAGAGCTGAATCTGCCTGTCAATCTGCTGATCCAGAGAAATGAAGGTTTCTGTTCTGGAAACACCTTCAATCGCCTGAATTTTGGTATTTAAAAGCTGCATTAAATGCTCGTTGTCACGACAAATAATTTTTATTAAGACAGACCAGTTTCCTGTGGTATAATGACATTCTAAAACTTCAGGAATTTTTTTTAAATCTTTTACAGCTTCAGAGTTTCTGGAAGCTTTGTCCAGATAAACCCCGACAAAAGCCATAGTATTATATCCTAAAACTTTTGGGTTAACTGTGAATTTTGACCCTGATATCACTCCCGATTGTTCCAGCTTTTTCAATCGTTGATGGATGGCAGCTCCGGAAATGCCAATTTTGTTGGCAATTTGCAAGATAGGTTTTCGGGCATCATCCATAAGATAGCGAAGTATTTCCTTGTCGATACCGTCTATTTCAATTAAAAGGGAGTTGATTTTCATAACTTGATATTTGAAACTAATTCTTATGGTTTGGTTAAGAATAGAAATCAAATGTAGTTAAAATGCTGTAAAAAAGAAAATTCCAATATTTGAAATTCTAAATTCCTAATGAGAAAAAAAAGATTTTAAATATTGTAATGATTTTGTAGCCCGTGGTTTCAACCACGGGAAACTGTAAAAAAAAGATTCCAATATTTGAATTCCAAATTCCAAATGAAAAAAAAGAATTTAAATATTGCAATAATTTCTTAGCTCGTAATTTCAACTACGGCAAACAAATACAGTTAAAAGAAAAATTCCAAATCCCAACAGGAAAGTTGGAATTTGGAATTTTAAAATTTGTATGCTAAAAAGAAATTATTTTCCTTTATTAGCTTCTGCAATATATTTTTCCAGTGCCATTGTCATAGAAGGAGTTTCAGGAGTTGGAGCAAGAATATCAATTCTTAATCCGTGATCCAAAGCTTCTTTTTGAGTTGTGCTTCCAAAAACAGCAATTCTTGTATCGTTTTGTTTGAAGTCCGGGAAGTTTTTAAATAAAGATTTAATTCCGGTTGGACTAAAAAATGCCAAAACATCATAATAAACATCTGCAAGATCTGATAAATCACTCATTACCGTTCTGTAAAAAATGGCTTGTGCCCAGTCTACCTTTAAGTTGTTTAAAGTAACAGGTGCATCTGCATTTAATTGATCAGAAGCCGGAAGCAGGAATTTTTCGTCTTTGTATTTTTTGATTAATGGAGATAAATCTGCAAAATCTTTAGCGCCAACATAAATTTTGCGTTTTCGGTACACTACATATTTCTGTAAGTAAAACGCAACGGCTTCAGATTGACAAAAATATTTCAGTCCTTCAGGTACTTTATAGCGCATTTCGTCCGCTACTCTGAAAAAATGATCTACTGCATTTCTGCTGGTCAAAATAATCGCAGTGTAATGATTAAGGTCGATTTTTTGTAATCGAATCTCTTTTGCGCTAACCCCCTCCACATGAATAAATGGTCTGAAATCAATTTTTATTTTGTGTTTTTGTTGGAGCTCAAAGTAAGGAGAATTTTCCACTTTAGGTTCAGGCTGTGACACCAAAATTGTTTTCACTTTCATATTATAAACTTTTACTAAGCCACCTCTTTTGTAATCCAATAATACATGAAATAATAAGGGGCTATTTCAAGAGCGCAAAGATATAAAATAAAATAAAATAACTTGCTGAATATTATATTTTGATGTGTTTTAATCGAAATAAAGTATGAGAATAGACTTATACATAGTGAAACCCCGATGATTGTTAGCGGTACGCTTTTTGGAATATTGTCATAATAGAACAAAATAGCATTAAACGGAAGAATTAATACACCAATATATGTCCTGTATGTAGCTTTTTGAAGGTTAAGAGTGTCTATGAAATCTTCAATATTGAATGAAGTTGCAACGATTTTTTCGATTAAATATTTTGCTAAAATAAAATAAAGTAAAAATGTTGCAATCTGAATAAATAAAACCCAGTCTGTTTTTGAGGCATATCCAAAAATATGCATGGTAAGCAGAATGAAAAATGAAAAAGAGATAATCTGGACAAAAAACAATCCCACAATAAAACTGCCTTTAAGATTACTTGTATCGCGATAAATTTTAGCATATTTATCTGAGAAGATAAGTTTGCTGAATTCGCTGAATCTTGTCTCGTAAGCAGATTTAGTAATAGCAACAAGAGCAAAGGCTAACACAAATAAAAGTGTTGCCCAATCTTTGTTTTCCAGAATCCGGGGATGAAGTTGTTCAATCATAGCGTTACAAAATTAGTAATTTTTTGTGTCAATACTTTTATTATAGATTTATTATGAGTCAAATGCCATAAAAAGTTTATTTTTGCGATGAAATTACCCAGAAAAATGAATGATAGTATTGTCATAATTCCAACTTATAACGAAATTGAGAACATAGAAAGTATAGTCAGAGCTGTTCTTTCTCAACATAAACCTTTTCATCTTTTAATCATTGATGATAATTCACCAGATTTTACTGCAAATAAGGTGATTGCATTACAGGAAGAATTTCCGGGAAGATTGTTTTTAGAAAAAAGAGCCAAAAAATCCGGTTTGGGAACAGCATATGTTCATGGTTTTAAATGGGCTTTGGAACGTCAGTATGATTTCATTTTTGAAATGGATGCTGATTTTTCACACAATCCTAATGATTTGGAGAAATTGTATGATGCCTGTCATTTTGGAGGAGCAGATTTAGCCATTGGTTCACGTTACGTTACCGGTGTAAATGTTGTAAACTGGCCTTTGAGCCGTGTTTTAATGTCTTATTTTGCTTCTGTTTACGTGAAATTTATTACCGGAATGAAAATTCATGATGCAACGGCAGGTTTTGTTTGTTATAAAAGAGAAGTTCTGGAAAAGATAAATCTTAATAAGATTAAATTTGTAGGGTATGCTTTTCAGATCGAAATGAAATATAGGACGTATTGCAGTAAATTTGAAATTACTGAAGTGCCGATTATTTTTACAGATCGTACAAAAGGAGTTTCGAAAATGAGTAACGCCATTATAAAAGAAGCAATTCTTGGTGTGATTTCACTTCGATTAAAAAAATTATTCAATACATTATAAAGCCACGGTGATGAATAGGATATTAATAAAGAATGCTAAAATTGTAAACGAAGGATCAATTTTTGAAGGAGATGTATTGATAGAAAATGACTTAATTGTCGAAATTTCAGATAGCATAAGCCTGAAAACATCCGATTGTATAGTTATTGACGCCGAAGGAAATTATTTAATGCCCGGTGCAATTGATGATCAGGTACATTTCAGAGAGCCCGGTTTAACCTATAAAGGAGACATTGAATCAGAATCCCGCGCAGCGGTTGCCGGCGGAATTACTTCTTTTATTGAACAGCCAAATACGGTTCCTAATGCCGTAACTCAGGAAATACTGGAAGATAAATATCAGATTGCAGCCCAAAAATCATTTGCGAATTATTCGTTTATGATGGGAGCAACCAATGATAACCTGGAAGAGGTTTTAAAAACAAATCCTAAAAACGTTGCGGGAATCAAAATTTTCCTGGGTTCTTCTACAGGAAATATGCTGGTGGATAATGAAGCAACTTTAGAAAAAATATTTTCAAGTACACCAATGTTAATTGCTGTGCATTGTGAAGATGAAACTACCATTAAAAATAATCTCGCTGCTTTTAAAGAGCAATACGGAGATGATGTTCCGGTAACGGCTCATCATTTAATAAGAAGTGCAGAAGCGTGTTATATCTCATCATCAAAAGCAGTGGCTTTAGCAAAGAAAACAGGTGCACGTTTGCATATTTTTCACCTTTCGACTGCAAAAGAAATGGAATTGTTTACGAACAAAATTCCATTAGAAGACAAAAAAATTACTGCTGAGGTTTGTGTCCATCATCTATGGTTTACCGATGAAGATTATAAAACGAAAGGCAATTTTATAAAATGGAATCCTGCTGTAAAGACCGCTGCGGACAGAAAAGCACTTTGGGAAGCTTTGAATGATGGCCGTATTGATGTAATTGCAACAGATCACGCTCCTCATACAAAAGAAGAGAAAAAACAATCTTATCTTAATGCACCTTCGGGAGGGCCATTGGTTCAGCATGCTGTAGTAGCAATGTTTGAGGCGCATCATCAGGGCAAAATTTCTATTGAAAAGATAGTAGAAAAAATGTGCCATAATCCTGCTAAACTTTTCAAAATCGAAAAAAGAGGTTTTATAAGAGAAGGTTATTTTGCTGATTTGGTGATCGTAAATCCGAGTTTGCCGTGGAGTGTAAATACAGATAATATTTTATCAAAATGTGGCTGGTCTCCATTTGAGGGTTATGCTTTTAGATCCAGAATAACCCACACTTTTGTAAATGGCGAACTTGTTTACAATAACTTCAAAGTAAAAGATATCCGTAAAGGAAAAAGATTATTGTTTGACAGATAATAAAAGATAAATGAAGAATTTTGTATTGATAGTATTGGTTTTGCTTCTTTCTGTAAGTTGTAAAAAAGAGCTGGTAAAAGAGCCAAAGCGACTTATTGAGAAAGAAAAAATGATTGATATTATGTATGATTTATCTATTCTTGAAGCAATAAAGTATCAAAATCCGTTGTCAGTAGATTCTATAGATACCAATCAGAAGAAATTTGTTTTACAAAAGTATAAAGTTGACAGTCTTCAGTTTGCACAAAGTAATATTTACTACGCTGCAGATTATGACACGTATAAAGATATGTTTGATGAAATTGCCAGAAGATTAGAAAAAAATCAAAAAGAGGCAGATTCATTAGTCAAAATTGATGAAAAGAAAGCGGCAAAAGCAAATAAAAAAAATAAAGTTTCGCAACCTGCTCCAAAAGCTGACGGTACTATAGTTCCGCCTGTTAAAAAAGCGAATGTTGATTCGATAAGAAAAACAATACAGGCAAGAAAGAGAATGCAAATGCAAAAATAGATTTTATAGTTTTGCTGCATCATTTATATATTGATGTACATCCTGAAAAACCGTTCCAAGAGCGGTTTTTATTTTTTCATTAGAATACAAACTTTTAGAATAAGATGCTTTTGCAGTAGCTTTGGTAATACTTCTTTTTTTGAAAAATAAAGTTGATAGTATGCTGTCTGCTATCCATCCAAAATTTACTAAAAAAGGTTTAGCATGAATAAAAGGCCTTTTTACTTTTAACACATCCGCTATCGTATTAAAAATATCGCGGAAAACTACATTTTCTGCAATTAAAGTAAAACGCTCGTTTTTAATATCGCTTTTCATTAATTCAAATGTAATTCTCACAACATCATTTACGGTTATAAATCCGGTAGACCCCAAAGTATAAAAAGAAAGTCCGTTGACCACTCTTACATAAAACTCTGCACTTCCCTGTTCACAGCTTTTGGTTTTCGGAATCGGACCTAAAATCACTCCCGGATTTACAATTATTACATCCAAGCCTTCCTGGAGCCCTCTCCAGACTTCCATCTCTGCGCCATATTTTGATATTGCATAATCGCTATGCGGTTTCTCCGGATTCCATTCTGTTTCTTCGGTGATGATTGTTTCATGTGCAGCTAAATCTCCTAAAGCAGCAATGGAACTTACAAAACAAAATTTCTTTATTCCTTTTGCAATTGAGAAATTGACCATATTAGCCGTTCCTTCGATATTGGTTTTTCTAAGCAAATCTTCGTCTTTGGGATCGAGAGAAATAAATGCAGCACAATGGTAGACGTATTCTATGTTGTCAAAAGCAATTTCTAAAGAAGGAACGTCAAGAATATCAGCTTCAAGCCATTCTATTTTTTCAAATAAGTCAGCTTTTTGGTATAATTCAAAAAATGATTTTGTCTTTTGAATATTGTTTTGATTTCGGTAAATAGCCCGGACATACTCTCCATTTTCAATTAAATGAAGCAATAAATGTGCGCCAACCAGACCTGTTCCTCCTGTAACTAATACCATTTTGTAAAGATAACTTTTTGCTTTAAAGGTGCAAAGTTACAAAGACTCAAAGTTGAAGGTTTTTGATTTTGTGTTTAAATCGATAATGAAATTGCTTTTAGACATTGATATTGCTATTGCTTTTTGATTTTGATATTGACATTGATTACATTTGCACCAAATTATTTTAAAAATGAAGAATCTAGTTGAAGAATTAAAGTGGCGCGGGTTATATCACGACAGTATGCCTGGAACGGAAGAACAATTACTGAAAGAAGTTACAACAGCGTATATTGGTTTTGATCCAACTGCAGATTCACTTCATATCGGAAGTATGGTTCAGATTATTTTGCTTGTTCATCTAAAGAATTTCGGTCATCAGCCTATTGCTTTGGTTGGAGGTGCAACCGGAATGATTGGTGATCCATCTGGTAAATCAGACGAAAGAAATTTATTAAACGAGGAAACACTAGCTAAAAACGTAGCCGGAATTAAAAGTGTTTTATCTCGTTTTCTGGATTTTAATTCTTCTGATAAAAATGCTCCGGTTATGGTGAATAACTACGATTGGATGAAAGAATTTTCGTTTATTGATTTTGCACGTGAGGTTGGAAAACGTATTACGGTAAATTATATGATGGCGAAAGATTCTGTTAAGAAAAGACTTAGCGGAGAAGGTGAAGGAATGTCTTTTACAGAATTTACATACCAATTAATTCAGGGATACGATTTTTATCATTTATATAAAAACAACAACTGCCTTTTGCAAATGGGAGGTTCTGACCAGTGGGGTAATATTACCACAGGTACAGAATTGGTACGCAGAATGGGAGGAGAAAGTGCGAAAGCTTTTGCTTTGACAACACCTTTGATAACAAAAGCAGACGGATCTAAATTCGGAAAATCTGAAGGAGGAAATGTTTGGCTTGACGCTGATAAAACTTCAGTTTATAAATTTTACCAATTTTGGGTAAATGCAACTGATGTGGATGCAGAAAAATATATCAAAATTTTTACATTCTTAGACAAAGCTACAATTGAAGCTTTAATAGAAGAGCATAAAACAGCACCACATTTAAGAGTTTTACAGAAAAAACTGGCTGAAGAAATCACGATTTTTGTTCACAGCAAAGAGGAATTGGAAAAAGCAATTCAGGCATCAAATATTTTGTTTGGAAATTCTACGGCAGAAGATTTAAAACAATTAGATGAAGCTACTTTTCTGGAAGTTTTTGACGGAGTTCCGCAAGCTGAGATTGCAAAAGCAGATCTTGAAAATGGTTTGGATATCGTTGCAGTTTTAAACGAAAAAACAGGATTCTTTAAATCCAATGGAGAAGCAAGACGTGCTTTAACAGCAAATTCAATTTCGGTAAACAGAGAAAAAATCAAAGAAGATTTTGTTTTAACAGCAAACGATCTAATAAACAATCAGTTTGTGTTATTGCAAAGCGGTAAGAAAAATTATTTTGTGATTAGAGTGGTTTAACTTATAAAACCATCAAATTACAACCACGAATATCAGAATTATCAAAACGTCCCAATACCTCAAAAGAGTTGTTGGGTTTTTTTTTGCCCAAATCCTGCGTGGCGATAAAAGAGCACGAATTAATATTAGCCAGATCAATAACATTGATACCGCCGGTTTTTCCATCCTTCACGTAAGTGAGTGCATCTTCAGGATCACGAATTAAAATATTCATCCAGCCTGGGCATCCAAAAATACCTTCGCCTAAAGAATAAGCTTGTCCTAAAAGTTCTGTCATGCCGTATTCAGAATGTATGGCATTCACGCCAAAACCTTTGCAAAGTTGCTCGTGCAATTCTTCCCGAATCATTTCTTTGCGCTTCCCTTTCATTCCTCCGGTTTCCATAATGATGGTATTCTGAAGTTGAAACTGGTGTTTTTCGATTAAATCTAATAACGCATAAGTAACGCCAATCAGAATTGTATTTTGTCCGGATTTATCCAATTCAATTAATTTTTGGGTAAGTTCTCCGTGGTTGTGTAAATAAAACCCACTTTCAGGCTGATTGGATTGTTTTATTAAATCATCGACCATATAAATTAATGAAGACCCGTCGCGTTCAAGATAAGACGGTAAAAGGGCTAAAACAACATAATCTTCGATATTGCCATAAAATTCAGAAAATCCTTTTCGGTAACTTTCTTCATAAAGTGCCACATCGGTTACCAAATGTCTGCTGGTAATCATTCCGGTTGTTCCACTGCTGGTAAATGTAACCTGCACAGGATCATTGTTTGAAACAACATCATGACTTTTAAAAAACTGGATTGGTAAAAAAGGAATTTGCTGTAATGATTTTACCTGTTGTGGATTTACTTTTAGAAAATCACAAAAATCACGATATACTTTATTATTCTCATGCTGAAAACGAAACACTTTTAGTGCAGTTTTTTCAAATTGTTTCTGACTCGAAATGGTAAATATATCGTTGGCTGTAATCAAAACTTTTTTTGTGCAAAGATATTGTTTTTTAGTTTTCAGTCTCAGTTTTATAAGCAATGCGTTTAACTGAATACTTAATACTCTGAATGTAAATTAAAAAAAGCTCCGAAGAAGGAGCTTTTTTTAATTTATCGAATAATCAATTTTCGGGTTGCCGAAGCATTTTCTTCGCTTATTTTGATAATATAAACTCCGGGAGTTAAGTCAGCAACGTTTAGTTCTCTTGAGGCTAAATGTGTCTGAATGACTTTTTTTCCTAACAGATCAAAGACGCTAATTTCCTTTTCCAAATCATTTTTAGATGAAATGTAAACCTTGCCACTTGTGACTGGATTAGGGTACAGGCTTAGTCCCTCTATAGTAACTCCATCCTGAGGTTTTGACGTTTGTTTAATATCCTGTGCAGAAGCACCAGTAGTAAAGAAAAAAGCCAGTAAGATTACAATATAAAAGTAGTTTTTTGCCATCGCATTTTTTTAAGATAAGTAAATATACAAAAAAAATTACAAAAATTACGCCAAAAAAAAACATCCTAAAATTTTAGGATGTTTTTAACATTTTATGTGTTAGAGGATTATAGCTTCTCTAATAAGTTTACACCGTCAACAATTGCCCACGCTCCAGGAGTTAAAGCAGCCCCGGTTGCTGTTGTGCTTGTTGTGAAGTTTCCTGTAGGGAAAGCTACTGTAAATCCAGCAGCGCCTGTTCCTGTTAATGCAGTTGCAGCATCAGCAACTTTTACATTTAGTACTTTAATTTTTCCGCCAGCAACCTGGTCAGTATTTGTAGCGGCATCCTGAATTCTTACAGCTGCAGCTCCTGTTGCAATGTATCCTGAAATTACAATATTTGAATATTCACCATTTCCTTGTTTTTTGAATTGAATTGCATCAATTTCTGTAGGATTACCAGTTTCAGGTGTTGTACCAGCAGCTCTTCTTAAAGTAATGTTTGAAACTTTAGGGAAGAAATTATTGTTAACACTTTTTGCTTCGATTTCCATTCCGAAATTCCCTGAACCTGTTTGATAAGCATACCAGTTTGTATTTGCTTGTCCTTGCCATCCATCTTGCCAGTCAAAAGAATCATCTGTATTTCCGTATGAAATTAAGTTTTTAGCACTTACAGTTCCACCATAAAACTCAAAACCATCGTCAGCACCTTTGTAAGCAACTAGATTTTCTAAAACTGTTCCCGAACCTACAGCATAAAAAGAGAATCCGTTCATTTCAGATTGTCCGTCTAATATTTTCTTTCCAGCATACTCTACACGAACATATTTTAATGAACCACTGCTGTGAGTAGAATTAGTACCACCGTAAACTATGTTTGTTCCGTCTTCTGAAGTTGCTGTAGTAATTGGCGTTCCGTCGGCAGTTTTTCCTGAAACGATTGGAGCGTCACCAAAAATGATAATTCCACCCCATGAACCCGCAGTTTTAGATTTTTCTGTAAAAACAACTGGTTCTGCTGCAGTACCTGCAATGTTTAAAACACCCCCTTTTTCAACTAATAATGCATCTGCACCGTTAGCCACATCAGCAGTAATTGTAGATCCTGCTTCAAAAGTTAAGGTTACGCCGCTTTTTATTCTTACAGTACCACTAAGGGTATATGTTCCTTTTATAAATGTTTTTGAAGTTGTAACATTTTCTGCAGTTATTTCTCCCGATCCAGTAGCTGGAGGCGTTACAACATCGTCATCGCTAGAAGAACAACTTGCGAAAATCAAGCTTAATAAAGAAAGACTTAAGACTAATTTTTTCATTTTTTTAATGATTTTAAAATTATTTTTTTGTGTTATTTATTTGATTCAAAAGTACCATTGAGGTTTCTAAATTTAGTTAGGTAATTGTTATTAAAGTATTATATAACAATTAGGAAGATGTAAATTTTATGTTATGTGTCAAAAATAAAAAGAGCCCTAGGGCTCTTTTTATTTTAATTAAAATGTATATCCAAGATTAACAGAGAATCCAATTCCTTTTTTATACTCACGATAAACAAGAGAATCTTCTGTAATGTCTATAGTACTGTTTTCTCCTACTTCTTTTGTATAATATGGATTAAGTAAATTTTCTGCTGAAAGTTTCAATTCAATATTTTTAGAAAGAGTGCTTGACCAGATAAAATCTAATTTACCAAATGATTTCTCATAAAGGTGATCAAGTCCAGAAGAACCTACAGAATAAATGCGATCTCCATAAATATTATAAACTAAAGTCATAGCGTTTTTCCAATCTTTATTTAATGTAAACTCATACTTTAGGTCGCTATTAATAATCCAGTTGGAGGCACCCTGAAGTTTACGTTTAGAACTGTTTTCAAGTTTATTTCCTTCTTTTGTTAAGTCGATGCTTACATCAGTATCCATTATTGAAGTATTGAAGCCAAGGGTAAAATTTGAAAGAGATTCGCTTATTCTGCTTAATTTTAAGATTGTCTCTAATTCAATTCCGTAAATATAGGCCTTATCAGAATTTTTAAAAGTAGTAATTTGTCCTCCGCTGTTTGCAGTTGGCTTAAAAACTCTCTCAATAGGATTCTCAATGAATTTTCCAAAAGCTCCTACTGCAAATAATTCGCTGTTGTTAGGGAATAATTCATATTTGAAATCAATATTGTAATTGTTGCTGTTTTTTAAATATTGATTTCCACTTACGGACGTCCCATCTGGATTAACATAATTTACAGGTAATAATTCCATTGTGACTGGTCTTGTTACTGTTTTGCTTAAAGATAAACGGAAATTACTTTTATCGTTTAAAGCATATTTAGAGTTAATAGAAGGTAGAACGTCAAGTTTTTGATCATTTTGAATTAAATAAGGATTACCAAAAGGTGTTCCTACTGTTCTGTATTTTAACTCACGAGTGGAATTTTCTAATCTTAAACCTGCATTTAAATCCCATTTTTCTCCAAAAGTCCAAAATAAGTTGATATATCCAGCATTTACAAACTGATTTACTTTTGTCTTGTAATCGCCATTTGATTCTTCTTTAACATATAAAATCCCATTTTCAATGTCATTGTTAATTGGGGCACTGATCGTATTTAAATCTGCAGAATACATAACATTAGTTCTGGTTTTTCCAGATAAAAAACGGTAGCTAGATTGCATATCGTTAAGGAAATTATTGTACCCTACAGAAAGATTGTTTTGTTTTTCCTTGTTTCCAAATTTTAAATTATATTCCAATAATGCTGAGAAGTAAAAGTTTCCATTTACATCAAGATACTGACGATTTAAATTATTTCCGCCATATTTCATTTCAATATTGTCTCCTGTCACCTGACCCGTGATGAATTTTCTGTCAGGTTGTTGAAAACCGGTTTTTACAAAAGAACCACCAGCTTTAACAGAGTGTTTACCGTCCTCCGTTAATTTATAATCTCCAAACAATTGTGTGTTCCAATATCTTGATTCCTCAAATTGGTTCATTCTAATAAGGTTGTTGTTAAAGTTAGCAGCACTATTAACATACCCTAACTGATCCTGAATTTTACTTTCAGTTGATTGAATGAATAAGGTATTGAAGTTTAGACTTAATCGATTTGTCTTGTATTTTAAACCAGCTAATCCTGAAAAAGTGGTTTGATACATGTACTCAGTGGTGTATAAATTATTGTCATAATTACCTTGTCCAAGATTAAAAAGTCTATCAACTCCTTCTCTATATACGTATTTATTGTCAAAGTTAAAAGACATAATATAACTGATGTTTCTTTCTTTCTCAAGATTAAATTTTTGTGAATGTAAAAAACCAATGCTTGAATTTAATGGACTTGCAGTTTCATCGACATCCCAGTTTTTATCTCCGTATGCACTTTGATATTCCGATGGAGTAAGTTCTTTTGCACCAGGTACAGAACCAAAAACTCTCGGTAATTCTCTGTCTTTTCCTAGTAATCCGAATGTGCCTTTTGTACTGTTTGCATCATCAGAGAGTAAGAATTTCTTTAAATTATTGTTTGTAGTATAACCAAAACCTATATTTAATTTAGTAATATTTTTTGGCTGGGTAGTTTCAATATTAACAGTAGCTCCGGCAAAGTCTCCAGAGATGTTAGGATTGAAAGTTTTATAAATATTTAAAACACCTACAATGTCAGTTGGGAATAAATCAAGTGGAATTATTTTTTTGAAAGGACTGTTTGAAGGCGTTTGTAGATCATTTACCAATAAATTGTTGTAACGATCTTCAAGTCCTCTGATGAATAAACCTCTCCCGTCAACTTTGGTTATACCAGTAACCTTAGTTAATCCATCTTCCACATCGCTAACACCTTTTCTCGACATTTCCTGTGCACCGATACTTTGTTTAATAACAACCGCATTTTTTTGGTCTAATAATAATGCAGTTTCTTTTTCTCTGCTAGTGGTATTTTTTACAACAACATCTTTTAGTGTATAACCGCCCGAAGAAAGTATCTGATCTGCTGTTACAGTTTGTCCTGCAGTAACAGTAACTGGTTTTTCTACAGATTCGTATCCTACGAAGCTAAAAATTACAGTGTAGTTTCCAGCATTTACGCTTAATGAGTATTTCCCGTCAATGTCGGTGTTTGCGCTAATATTTGTACCTTTAAGTAAAACATTTGCAAAAGGTAATGGCTGATTGTTAGATTCTTTGTCGGTTAATGTACCAGAAATTGTACCTTTGTTTTGAGCGATCGAAATCGTGCAGATAAATAATGTAAATAATAGAAATTTAAGATTGAATTTCATTTTAGTTGTGTTTAATTTATTTTTTTGCAAAGAAAGAACCGCCCTGTAAAGTTCATGTTACGCACTTGTTATGTTTTTGTGTTCTGTAGATTATCAAATTGTTACGAGATTAAATTACCGTTAACAGCGAAATTTAACCGTCGATTTATTATTATATTTACCATCGCAATTAAAAAACATTAGATTTTTGACATAAAAATTTGATGAAAAAACTCAATTTTTGCTATTTTATGAAAAAAACACAAACCAAGATCTTATTAGTTGATGATGAACCGGATATCCTGGAAATTGTTGGCTATAACCTTGCTCAGGAAGGCTATCAGATTGTAACAGCGTCAAACGGTAAAGATGCCATCGCAAAAGCTCAAAAAGAATTGCCCGACTTAATTATTATGGATGTAATGATGGCAGAAATGGACGGAATGGAAGCCTGCGAAAACATTAGAAAAATTCCTGAATTAAATAATGTAATCATAACATTTTTGACAGCAAGAAGCGAAGACTATTCTCAAGTTGCTGGTTTTGATGCAGGTGCAGATGATTATATCACCAAACCAATAAAACCAAAATTATTGGTAAGCAAAGTAAAGGCTTTGTTAAGAAGGTTAAAAGAACAAGAAGTTGTTACAGATACCTTAAACGTTGGCGGAATCGAAATTAACCGTGAGGAATATAAGATCATAAAAGGCAATGTAGAAATTGCTTTGCCAAGAAAAGAATTCGAATTGTTTTACTTACTGGCTTCTAAACCGGGAAAAGTTTTTAAAAGAGATGAAATCCTTGACAAAGTTTGGGGTAATGAAGTAGTTGTAGGAGGAAGAACAATTGATGTTCATATCAGAAAATTACGCGAAAAGATCGGAGAAGACCTTTTTAAAACGATAAAAGGAGTTGGTTATAAATTTGAAGTTTAGAACCAAAGCATAAAAAATATTCAAACCATTAAGAGATTAAGGTATTAAGGTCAAACTTAATTTCTTAATCTTTTACTGGTTTAATGCCTGTATAAAAAATAACTGTTGCTATTATAAATGAAAATTAATTTTAAGAAAACCTACAAATTTGCTGTAAAATCGGCATTGTATATAAGTCTTTTTACAACTGGATTTGTGATGATTTTAATGTCTTTATTTTATAAAGGACAACTAAAACATCAGGTTGCATTTGGAATAATTTTTATTATCTCAGTTTATATTTTCTCCTTTTTAGTTTTGCAATATCGTGTAGAACGTTTTATCTATAGAAGAGTAAAAAAAATATACGACGATGTTTCTTTACTGGAATCTACCACACTTATCAATCAGCCTATAACTACAGATATGGAAACGCTTTCACGTGAAGTGAAAAAGTTTGCGACTGATAAAAAGCTCGAAATCGAAATGCTCGAAATTCGTGAACAATACCGCAGAGAGTTTCTTGGAAATGTTTCGCACGAATTAAAAACACCCTTATTTACAGTTCAGGGTTATGTTTCAACACTACTTGACGGAGCTATGGACGACAAACATATCCGAAAAAAATATTTAAAACGTGCCGAAAAAGGAGTGGAACGTCTTATTTATATTGTTGAAGACCTTGATATGATTACCAAACTGGAATCTGGTGATCTGGATTTGGTCATGACTGATTTTGATATTGTCGAGTTAATTCAGAATGTCTTTGATTTATTAGAAATGAAAGCTGATAAAAAGAAAATCAAATTGGCTTTTGAAAGTAAAAATGTACAATCGGTTATTATTCGTGGTGATCAGGACAGGATACAACAGGTCCTGGAAAACCTGATTGTGAACTCTATTAAATATGGTAAAGAAGGTGGACTTACAGAAGTTGGTGTAGTAAACCTAACCAAGAAAAAAGTCTTAATTCGTATTAGTGATAATGGAGAAGGAGTTGAAAAACAAAACATTCCAAGACTTTTTGAACGCTTTTACAGAGTTGATAAAAGCGGAACACGATCTGAAGGCGGTTCTGGACTTGGATTGGCAATTGTAAAACACATTATTGAAGCACATAAAGAGAAAGTATATGTAGAAAGTGAGTTCGGAATTGGTTCTGAATTCTCATTTACGCTCGAAAAAGCACATAAAGTACAAAAGGCAGAAGTTAAATAATTGTAACTTATGTTACGGTAAGGTACTGTCAAACCTGGGCTTAGAGACTTAATCATAATTACGTAACTATTTATAAACAAATCTTCTTATTATCGTAACATCCTGTTAATGATTTCTTAACATTGGTGATACATCTTTGCATCTTGAATTTTAGTGCATTAAAGCGAAGATGATAAAAAGAAAAATAATTGCAATTTTATTGCTAATTACTTGTGTAGCAAATGCGCAAGATTTGAAGAAAGAAGATGTGAAAAAAGAGGTTTTACGCCTTTTAGATTCCATCAATCAGGCAAAGCTTCCAGATACAAAATCAGGAGTAAGCGGAGAAGAACATTGGTACGACAGAATCTCATTAAGAGGTTATGCCCAAATAAGATACAATGGTTTGTTTTCTACAAACGACAAAGTTTCCTGTGATCAATGTGATAAATCCTGGGGAACTACATCTACAGCTCCGGACGCAAAAGCAAACAACGGACTTTTTATCAGACGAGCACGTCTTGTTTTTTCAGGACAAGTGCATCCAAATGTATTTTTCTATTTCCAGCCGGATTTTGCCAGTTCACCAAGTACCGGAATTCAGAATTTTGTGCAAATCAGGGATCTATATTTTGATCTTTCTTTTGATGAGAAAAAAGAATATCGTTTACGTGTAGGACAAAGTAAGATTCCGTATGGTTTTGAAAACATGCAGTCAAGCTCGCAACGTTTGACTATGGACCGTGCCGATGGAATAAACAGTTCAATAGCAAATGAGCGTGATTTAGGGATGTTCTTTTACTGGGCACCGGCCGAAATCAGAGAGCGGTTTGAGATGCTGGTTAAAGATGGTTACAAAGGTTCTGGTGATTTTGGTGTATTTGCATTAGGAGTTTACAACGGACAGATTGCCAATAAAATAGACGGAAACAGAGACCTCAATGTTGTAGCGAGAGTTACTTACCCATTCGTAATCGGTAACCAAATTATTGAACCGGGAATACAGGCATATACCGGAAAATGGGCATTTACAGGTGAGATTTCATCTGGTGTAATTGTCAATGATCCGCAATATGTTAAAGACCAAAGAGTAGGGGCAACCTTTGTTTTATATCCAAAACCATTCGGAATCCAGACAGAATATAATATTGGAACAGGTCCAAAATACAATACCCTAACAAATACTGTTGATGAAACAGATTTAAATGGAGGATATGTATTGTTGAATTACAAATGGGACATTAAAAAACAACACATTTATCCTTTTGCCAAATTTCAATATTATGACGGAGGAAAAAAATATGAAAAAGATGCCAGAAGTTATGTTGTAAGAGATTATCAGTTTGGTGTAGAGTGGCAGCCAATCAAAGCTTTTGAGCTAACTGCCGAATACGTTATTGCCGACAGAACTTTTGAAGACAGTGCTCTGCCGATAAACAGACAACAAGGTAATTTATTGCGACTGCAGGCACAGTTCAATTTCTAAGCCTTATCTTCAAAAATAGAAAACAAAGAATCCCAGTCGATGTTGTTTTTAAATTGAGACAGACCTTTAAACGATTTTACTTTTGAAAGATCTTCAATAGTAAAATCGTTTTGCGTTGCATAAGGCACCAGATTTTCATCCTGAAGTTTTATCGCAAGATATTCCTGTTCGTATTGTCCCGGAGTAGGTATAAAGAAGGCTTTTTTGCCCAATTTTGCCAAATCCATTACAGTAGTATAACCAGAACGGCATAAGACCAACTCACTTTCGTTAAAGGTCTGTTCCAGTTGTTTTGAATTCATAAAATTGTAATAAGTCACATTTCCAATTTCCTGTTTGATCTGGGTTTTTTCGACCACACCTTTTACAAAAACGACTTTTCCATCATAACGTTTTACTTCTTCCTGAAGTTTTTCATCCAGATAAGTACGTTGAGGTTCAGGGCCGGAAAGAATTACCATCAAATCATAAACCTTTGGTGTATCTTTTTGGCGCATTCTGCTCAATGGCCCGATATATTTTAAATTCAGTTCGTTTGTTTTAAGATGACCCAGCTCACCAGTTAAATTTAAGGTGTCATTCGTGTCCGGAATCCAGCATTCTGAATATTTTTTTATAATATGCTGATGACATTTACTGGTAAACCATGTTGTATTTCCCGTCATTACGTTCAATTGATGCGTCATAAAAACAGAAGGAATTTTTCTGCTGAAAACCCCTAATCTGTTATCAGAAATGATACCATCAATACCATGTTTTCTAATCCATGACTTTACCATTTTTTTCTCATCAAGAATGGCAGTAATCATTTTTGGTAAATTTTTAATTAATTTCCATTTAAAATTTTTACCGTTTTTAGCATATTCAATATGATAAGAAGGCAGTTCTAATGTTTCTATATATGGAAATTCTTTTCGCAATAAGGCCAGTGCAATACCGTCAGAAGCTATTATCGGGATATAATTATTCTCCTGAAGCGCTTTTATAATAGGAATACATCTTGTAGCATGTCCTAAACCCCAGTTTAACGGGGCTACCAAAATAGTTTTGTTCGCAGAATAGTCAATGCTCATATGTAACGCTTTTTAAAAAACGAAGATATAGAAATATGTTTTTTATGTTATTTCCGACATATTACTAAATTATTAACTCTATATTTTATTTAAGGTACTAAGATACTGAGATCCTGAGGTTCTAAGTTTTTTTATTTAACAAATGAAAAAGCCGAACTTAAGTTCGGCTTCAAAGTCGTGTATCTGCAATTTCAGTCCCGAAGCTTCGGGATAGAACCTTAGTGCCTTAGTATCTTAGCACCTCAGTTTTCTCTATTCCTGGATATACGTTTTATTTCCATTGGAATTTATGTAATATTTACCGCCACGTGGTCCTATATATACTTTTTTACCATTATATTCTCCAGCAACCTTATCAGCAACTTTTGGAGCTTTTTCATTAGTCTCCTTCAACTTTTTTGTTGAAGATTTTGCAGCCGTTTTTTCTGCTTTTTCTTTTGTCTTGTCTGCTTTTTCTTTTGTTTTTGCAGCTTTCTCTTTTGTCTTGTCTGCAGTTTCCTTAGTTTCAGCAGCTTTTTCCTTCGTTTTTGTTGCCTCAGCAGTTGCTTTGTCAGCGCTTGCTTTTGATTTTGAAGCTTTTTCTTTTGTTTTATCAGATACCGCTTTCGTTTTATCTGCCTTTTCCTTCGTCTTGTCTGCTTTCTCTTTAGTTTTTGCTGCTTTCTCTTTAGTTTTGTCTGCAGTTTTCTTTGCGTCAGCAGCTTTTTCTTTTGCTTCTTTTTTGGCTTTTGCTTCTGTTTTTGTCTTAGTAGTTTCGGCCGTTTCCTGACCATAAAAATTTCCTGACAATGCTAACATGAAACACAACATTAATAATTTTCTCATAGTAAAAGGTGTTAGAATTCTCACCAAAATTAATCATTTTTTTGTAATATATTTCGCAACATATTAAAAATATGCACGTAGCTGTACATTGCCTGTATGAATCGTATTTCCGGTTTCACTTTTACGTGCCTGATAATTTAAATTAATATCCAGAAACTGCGTAATGTTCTTTTGCAGAAGAAGTTTCCATACCAGATTTTTTCCTGCCTGAAGTCCTTCCAGCATCTGGAACCCTACAGACGAAAATTCATTTCCGGTAAATTTATTTTCATAAAAAGAAAACTCACCGCTTACCGTCACCTTTTTTTCACCGGCATAAGAAAACGAAGTTCCGAGTCTGTTTTGAGACAAAGTTTCGAAGTTGCCAATCTGGTTTTTTTTGTTCTGTAATTCATAAAAGAAATCCAGGCTTGTATTTTTAGAAAATAAATAACTGATTTTTGGCGCAATCTGATACCCTTCCAGATCATAGTTCTTTTCAGTAAAATCTTCAGAAAACAAAGTTGTCTTAATACTTTTGGTAAAGAAATTAAACAGCCAGCTTTTTTGGTATAAATGCGTATACTGCAACTGATGCGAATTGTTTTTGACATCCTGAGAGCCAATCGAAAGCAAATTTTTTCCTTTATTGATAAGGTAAGAATAGGTTACGGAGTGTTTCTGTTTTCCGCGGTTAAAATAAAGACTGTTTCTCAAACTTGAATTTAATCCCAGCATATTTTCATCTGAAGAATGAAACGGATTCAGTTCAAAATTACCGCCATCGTTTTTTACTTTTCGATCCATTATAAACGAAGTCTGGTTGTAAAAATAAGAAGCCAGCTTTTTGAAACCTGTTTTATTCTGCCATTGCAGCGGATTTAAAATTACAGATTGCGAAAATTTATTCTGATTGGTTTTAATATAAATCTGATTAGGTAAAAAGATCCGGATAAACTTTGCCTGATCAGTAAAAGGAGCAACTTCAAACTCTTCCAGTTCCTGAACTCCATTTCCATTATAATCATTCCACGTATAAACACCTTGTCCAGTTGGCACTTCTACATAAGTAAATTCCTGTTGTGCAATAGTACCCGAACTAGTTTCATAAGCCGTTCCGATTTGCATAAACTGATTAAAAAACCGGTCATTATATAAAATTCTGGAGTTTAATGAAGGTTCGCTTTTTCGTGAAGCATCTGTAAAATTAAGAGTTCGGTAACTTGCATAAACAGCCAGATCTGTTTTTTTGTTCTGGATTAACTTTGATTTCAAAACATACATTTTTGAATCATTGACATGTTGCAATAAACCATTTTGCAAGCTATCATTTCGGCGCTGCAAGTAACCCAACTCTACAAAAACTTTGGTACTGTCACCGCGGCCAACAAAAAAGCCATATTCAGAAAATCTCTGGCTCAGCGCCGAAAACGTATTGGTAACTTTATCTTTTTCCTGATTATCCTCAATCTGAATACTTCCGCCAACCCAGTTTTTCCCGAAATGATATTTGGTTTTGGTCTGATTTCTGATGAATTTTGAAGTTGAAGCAGTCGCATCAGAATTCAGAAAACTGCCATGATTTTCAATCGTCCATTTGTTCAGTTTAAGAAATGCATTTGCCGTATGGCGTGAGCCGCTATAGCTTTCTTTAAAGTCCAGTTTCTCAAATTGATACGTAAATAAACCAATATCGGCAGTTTCTTTTTTAGAAAATAAATCAAAATTTAAACCCGTAACCAACAAACTCTGATTTCCCAAAAGGGTTGAATTTAAATTCCAGTCACGATTAAATTCGATATTGTATAAACGTTCTACAGACCTGAAATCTTCTTGTACAAATTGGTAATTTGCAAAAGCATCCAAAGTCCAGTTTCTGGTAAAAAGGCGTTTTTTTATATTTGTTTTTACAGCAACCCCTTTGTTATCAGAATCATCAATTCCAGAAAATAAATTTTTATCATTATTACTCACTGCAACTTCAAAATCAACCAAAGTCTTTTCATTCGGATTATACTTTCCTAAAAAAGTAGCAACCTGAATTTTCATTGGAGCAACCAACTTTACTATGGGTTCATAATTTCCCTGCAAAACACCATTTACAGGGGCTACATATTCATAGATACGTTCGACAGAATTATTGTTCTGTATGATATAATTTCCGAGATTGTTTCCGATAAGACTAAACTTAACATTATATAAAACATCTGCAGCGTTGTTTGAATATTCATAAACTTCTACACCGTTTACAATTGCCTTTTTGTATAAAATTTTATTGTCTGCATAAGCATCTTCATAAGCAGAAGGAGCCGTCATTAAATTTTGATCATCACCCGCCTGACTCAAAACCTGAACCTGTTCTGTAGAAAGGTTTTGCTGCAAAGGCTGGTTTTTCATATCATTTTCAGAATACAAATAACCGCCGAAACTCCAGCTTTTATTTTCATGAGTAGCTCCGGCATATGTCACCAGGCGATTGTAATTTCGGTCAGAATATTGGTATTCGATATTGATACGCATTTCAGACGTAATAGGAAAAAGGGATGTAAAAACAATTTCGCCCGCATTATAATCAATTACATAATCGTTGTTTTCACCTCGTTTTAATAAAATACCATTTACATAAACACGTTCAGAGCCCGAAATAACCAAAACATACAATTCGCCATTTTGGCCCTTTAATTTGTAAGGACCCTGATTGCCCTCTTGTCCTGTAAACGTACTTTTTGCATATTGTCCTTTTACAAAAGAAACGGAAGCAAAAACATTGGTCTTGCTTTTTTCGGTATCAAAATCAAAACTCGCCGAGAGTCCCTGAACCTTTTTGTTGAAACTTAAAAATTGTGTTTTCCTGTTTTCCAGAAAAACATCGCCTGCGCGAATGTTCCAGTCATCGCTGAAAAGTTCCATAAAAATATTATCAAACTGATCCAGTTTCTGGGAATATCCTCCATCCTGAAGCGGAATATTACTGTCCTGCAGCGACGCTCTCAAACTTACTTTGTCGGATAATTTTCCGGTAATCTGAAGATCCAGATTCGAATTGAGGACTGTGTTTTGGTTATTACCAACCGTAACCCCGCGCGTAATGCTTCCGGAAGTGTTTAGCCCATCAAACGGAGTGACTTTTTTGGCGTTTGTATTCTCAATTCTGTAAAGTTTTTCAGAACCTACATCATTACTCACCACCTGACTATCCTGATAAAGTCCGTATTCTTTTGTGAGGAAATCAGGATATCTCAAATAGTTTACAATTAAAGTATCTGAAACTGAAGTGAATTTATCATTAAGAAGTAAAGTCCCTTTTTTGAAATCGATGGTATAAAATGTAGAATCAACAGGTTCGTTTCGGGTATTTAGAAGCTCAAAAAAAGCAGAGTTGATGCTGAATTTTTCGAGATAAATAGTATCACGCGTTACAATTACTTTTTTGGTTTGATACGATGATTCCGTTTCCTGCGCCTGAAGGCCGGAATAAAAAAGAAGCACCGTAAAAAACAGTAATTTTTTCAACATAAATACTTTAACTCCAAAAAGCCAAAAGTAGTATTTATAATTGGTAATCAGGACGTTTTTGCGCTTTGAAGTTTTTAGACGGTTTACTTGTAATAATTTTGATTTGAAAAAATTTGAATAACGGTTTTACATTGATAATTAATAATTTATTAAATGATTTCGACATTTTATTCTTACGATACATCAATCTTTTTTTTAGCTTTGTCTGTACAAAAACGAATCTTAATTATGGATACCGGAAAAGAACTTTTATTCTTTTTTAGTGCTTTGGGAGCTTTCAACGGAATTATCCTGGGGGTATATTTTTTCTTTTTTACAAAGAAAAAATACCTGACCAACTATTTCCTTGGAGCCCTTTTGTTTGCTTTGAGTATTAGAATTGCTAAATCTGTTTTTGTTTATTTTCACCCGGGTCTGCCAAGAATGTATTTGCAGTTTGGTCTCACGGCTTGTTTTTTTATCGGTCCCTGTTTATTTTACTTTATAAAATCGGCAGCAGACGAAGTCAACATAATGCCAAAATCATGGAAATGGACATTGATTTTTTGGGCAATCGTGATATTAAGTGCCGGAATTGCGTTTCCGTATGAAGAATATCCCAAATTATGGGGCGACTATTTTGTGAGGATTATTTATTTTCAATGGTTCGTTTATATTATTTTATCCGGTTATACCATTAGAAAAGTCCTGAAAAAAATAGTCAGCAGAAAATTAAAAACGACTCCTGCCGAAACCTGGTTTGGAATGCTTTTTTTTGGGAATTTTTTACTTTTCCTTTTTTATTTTCTTTCCCTAATGCGCGCTCCCGCTGTTACGTATATTAGTGGCGCAGTTGTTTTTTCTTTTATTCTGTATCTTATTATTTCGATCCTTTTATATAGAAAAAAAACAGACGATTTGTTTTTATTAAATGGGCAGAAACCTTCCGGAAAAAGAATAGAAGAATCCGAGGCTGCAATTTTATTGGAAAAACTGGAAAATACAATGGCTGAAAAACAGCTTTATAAAAATCCAAATCTGAGTTTGCAGGATCTGGCACAAGAACTCAGTATCTCGAGTCATCAATTATCACAATTTCTCAATAATAATGTCGGAAAGAATTTTACCAGCTTTATAAATGAATTCAGAATCAGTGAAGCCTGCAGGATTATAATATCCAATGATAAAATTACTTTAGAAGCAATTGGCTATGATGTTGGTTTTAACTCGAAATCTACATTCTTTGCTGCTTTTAAAAAACATACCGGAACTACTCCGTTAAACTATCAATTGCAGGCCTTACAAACGTAATTATGAGTATAGGTAAAGAAATATTATTCTTTTTTGGTGCCTTGGGAGCTTTCAACGGAATTTTTCTAAGCCTGTATTTTTTCTTTTTTACAAGAAAAAAATACCTCACCAATTATTTTCTGGCCGCATTGCTTTTAGCTTTAAGTATCAGGATCACGGTTACGGTTTTTGTCTATTTTAATAATGCACTGCCCAAAACCTATCTTCAGATTGGGCTTTCTTCGTGTCTGTTTATTGGACCGTTTTTATATTATTTTCTAAAAACAGCAATTAAAGGACTAACTGTTGTACCTTATTTATGGAAAAGAAATCTGATGATTTTGTTTCTTTTCATATTGACATTTGGACTTTTCTTTCCATACCAGAAATACCCTGTTTTATGGAATGATTATATTGTGGCGGTTATTTTTGCAGTATGGTTTTTCTTTATTTTTATTTCGGGTTTTGAAAGCAGAGAGCTGCTTCAAAAAATAATAGATCAAAAAGAGAAAATTGTTCCGGCAGAAATGTGGTTTGGAATGATTTTCTTTGGTAATGCGGCTGTTTTTATCTTTTACTTTCTGGGTTTTGCCAGAGTTCCTTTTGTTTCTTGCCTCACAGGTGCAGTCTCTTTTACCTTTATTTTATATTTAATTTTTCTGATTCTGCTAAACCGAAAAAAAATAGATGATTTGTTTCTGCTGCATAAAACTTCGGGAAAGAAAATGGAAGTTTCTGAAGTGGAATTTTTACTCAGAAAATTAAAAACTGTAGTGGTTGAAAAACAGTTATATAAGAACTCCAATTTGTCTTTGCAGGATTTATCAAACGAAATGAACATTCAGTCCTATCAGTTGTCCCAGTTTTTGAATAATAATCTAGGGAAAAATTTTACCACTTTTATAAATGAGATAAGAGTTAAAGAAGCTTGTGAAATTATAATTTCTAATGATAAACAAACTTTGGAGTCTATTGGTTATGATGTTGGTTTTAACTCGAAATCGACATTCTTTGCTGCTTTTAAAAAACATACAGGAACGACACCTTTAAACTATCAATTGCAAAAATTATCGATTTAGGTAACTAACATTGCGGGATATAAAGTCTTTGTGTCTCCAAAAAGAAGTTCGAATTTATAAATCCGTACTCCTGATTTCTGTTTAAACGACCTCAAAAAGTGATTTAAGACTGACTTTTGCTCCAATCAAAAGTTAAATCTTAACGCTAAAATTTTATGAAGTTTCTAATTTTAATTTTCATTTTTATTTATTGTTTGTTTTTTTCTTCCATGACAAGAGCACAATCGATTAAGGCAATTTCAGGCAAGGTTGTTAATCAGAATAATGAATCCATGATGGGCAGCGTACTGTTATTGTCTGTTCGGGATTCAACTATTATTAAACAGCATGATTTTTTAGAAGGGGAGTTTCAATTATCAGATATCAATCAAAAAGAAGTTTTAATGAAACTAACATCAGTAGAATTTGCCGATATGTTTTTACACATTTCCTATGAAGGAAAGGAAAATGTAAATCTGGGTTCGGTTATAATTTCTGAAAAAAACAATCAATTAAACGAAGTCGTTATAAAAAGTCAGATGCCATTATTAAAATATGCCGCAAATGGAACAATCAGCGTAAATGTGGCCAATACTTTGCTTGCAACCAGCAATTCCGTTAATGAATTATTGGGTCGTGTACCAAATGTTGTAGTGTCTGAAGGGCAAGTAAGTGTTTTGGGGAAGGGCGAAGCCATAATTTACTTAAACGGAATTTTGATTAATTATGAACGTTTTGCAGCGATTCCAGTTTCACAAATTGCCAGTATTGAAGTAGTTGCTAATCCATCATCAAAATATGATGCAGAAGGAAAAGCAGTCATTAATATTATTACCAAAAAGAATATTGAAAACGGTATAATGGGTTTGGCTACACAACAAATTACCGTTTCTAAATTTGCAGGAACAAGTACCAATACATTATTTGATTTTAATTATACAAAAGGGAGATTTTCTTTTGTAACCAATTACGGATTGCAATTGGGAAAAGGGAGAGAATTATTGTTTACCACCAGAACAAGGCCAAATCCTGATGAGTATATGAGATCTGAATTGACCACAGACTGGAAAAGACAGTTTAATAATTATTCTAATTTTGGTTTTGGACTGCAATATACATTCTCGCCAAAAAGCTATCTTTCTTTAGCATACAGTGGCAATATTGAAGATTTAGGAGGAGTTGTAGAAAGCCGGAATTTAATTACAGATCATACAAGTTCCAGTTTTTATGCAACCGATATTGCCAAAAATGACGTGTTACTCAATCAATTTGTCAATTTAAATTACAATTTAATTACAGACAAAAAAGGGTCATCATTATTTTTAGCGGGTCAATATTCTGATTTTAATGGAAATATAAGTGATTTTATTGAAGAAAACGGAATCGTAAATAATTTAAATACGCTCAGATATCTCAAGAATATTGTAGGCAGTACGACTGATATTTTTACTATTCAGGCCGACCTTTCAAAAAAAATAACCGAAAAAGATAAATTAGATGCCGGAGCAAAATTTAGTTACGCCGATATAAATTCCGGAACAGATTTTTTGACTTCAGAAAATAAAGATGCTGGTTTTGAACCTGATGAGGAACTTTCGAGCGATTTTAGTTATGTAGAAAAAATAAAAGCGGCTTATTTTTCTTTCGGCAGAACTTTTAGCGAAAAACTCGATATTTCTATTGGTGCACGTGGTGAATGGACACACTATAATCTCGCTACAACAGCAAGAGGAAATCAGCAATTTGAAAAAAGCTACAATAATTTTTTTCCGAACCTGCTTTTAAATTTTACTATTTCAGAGGATCTAAAAGGGCATTTTTCTTACGTTTCGAGAATTACAAGACCAAGATATCAGGCATTGAATCCGTATGTAATTTATCAGGACCCGTTTACGACTATTGAGGGAAATCCAAATTTACTGCCAGAAAAAGTTCATGCTTTTGAAATAGGGGCGATGTTCAAAAAGTTTGATTTAAAACTGGGCTATACCTATAAAATAGATCCTATTGGTGGTGCGGCATTGCGCGGAGACAAACCCAATAGTTATGTATTACGGTCTTTAAATCTGGAAGAGGAAAATAGTTTTTTTGCTTCGGCATCACGATCTTTTAGCAAAAAATGGTGGAATTCTGTTAATACGCTAAGTATGAGTGTTACCAAAGTAACCGATGATTTTTATGAATACGAAACAGGCCCTGTAAAACCTCAGATCTATTTATACTCAAACAACACTTTTACAATTCCGAACCTGTTCAAAATACAATTGCTTGCCTGGTATCTGGGTGAGAAAAGTTACGGACTGCGAAGTGATAACGACAGGTCTGTAGTTACGTTAGGAATTGAGAAAAACTTCTTTAAAGATGCCTTAAAACTCAACTTTACTGCAAATGATATTTTCAACACATTCAATGTCTCAGGAAATTATGATGTCGGACAAACCGAAATCTACTATCACAGAACTTATACAATGAATTACTTTAGACTTGTAGCAACGTATAGCTTTGGAAATTCAAAAAAGACAACGTATAAGAAAACCGAAATTGAGCAAAGTGAAAATAACAGGGCGAGATAAAGATTAAAAAAAGGGGTTTCACAATAAGTAAAACCCCTTTCAGAACTAATTTTTTTTAACCGAAAAAACTAATTTAATTCTTTTGTGACAATCTGCATTGTCTCGCGGCTTACTTGTTTTAGTAAAACTGCTTTGTTTTGTTCAACAGTCTGAGCAGCTTGTTCTGTAAAATGACGAATGGTATATAATGTCACGTTTTCGCTGTAATCTACTTTGAATTTTTTCGATAGAATTGCGTTCAATTCATTGAAATTGCCAAATTTATCTTCCACGCAAACAGAGAAACTAATAGCGGAATTCTGAATCAGGTTTACTTTGATTTTGAATTCATGGAATAAGCCAAAAATCTCACTAATATTTTCCTCCATAATAAAAGAGAAATCTATTGACGAAAGAGAAATCAAAAGCTGTTCTCTTTTTACGATAAAGCATGGATATTGCGGTTCTAAATCAACTCCTTTAGAAACACAAGTTCCTTTTAATAACGGATTGATGAATGATTTTACGTATAATGGAATTTCTTTTTTCTGTAACGGCTGTAGCGTTTTTGGGTGAATAACCGTTGCACCATAAAAAGCCAGTTCTATCGCTTCACGATACGATATCTGGTTTAACAAACTTGCATTTTCAAAATAACGCGGATCAGCATTCATAACTCCCGGAACATCTTTCCAGATCGTTACACTTTCAGCACCAAGGCAATACGCAAAAATTCCCGCAGTATAATCAGATCCTTCACGACCTAAAGTAGTTGTAAAATTGTTCTCGTCGGCACCCAAAAATCCCTGCGTAATATTTAATATTTTTCTCGGAACATTTGTGCTGATATTTAGTTGAGTAGCTTCCCAGTCTACCTCTGCATCTCTGTAATTTGCATCGGTTTTAATAAAGTTACGAACATCAAGCCACTGTGTTTTTATTCCCATGAAGTTCATGAAATGACTTAAAATAGTAGTCGAAATCAATTCTCCCACACTCACAACCTGATCATAAACAAAATTATAATTTGGTGACTTATTATGCTCAAGAAAATTTTCAAGTTCAGAAAACTGAAAATTTACTGCAGCAAAAACCTCATGGTTTTCATCTTCAAATAAGTCTAATATTATTTGATTGTGATAATTTTTTATTTCTTGCAAAGAAGCGTTAAGCGCTGCAGGATTCTCAAAATAATTCTTGATAACAACCTCAAGAGCATTTGTTGTTTTTCCCATAGCCGAAACAACCAAAATCACATCCTCATAACCCACTTTTTGTAAAACGTCGTAAACGTTTTTAATTCCATCTGCATCTTTTACAGATGCTCCTCCAAATTTAAATACTCTCATTGTTAATTTTAGATTTTTATTTTAGATTTCATATGAATGAAATCTGCTATTTTTTTACGTTTTTTTGCCACTCCCGATAACTATCGGGATAAAATGATTTTGTAGATTTTTTCAGCACTAATTTCATAAATTAATTCGTGTCAATTCGCGAAATTTGTGTCAAACTGACCAAGATTTTAAAATCATTTTAATCCTGTAATCTGTGGCAAGTTTTTTATAATTTTTCAAGAAATGAATTAATTCCTGCTTCATCCATTTGAACAACCTGCCATCCATCAAGAATTCTTGCGCCAGAATTCTTATAGAAATCTACTGCAGGAGTATTCCAGTCCAGAACATTCCATTCTATTCTTCTTACATTATCTCTTTTTCCCTGTTTCATGATTTCAGCATATAAAGCTGAACCTAAACCGGTGCCTCGCATTTTTTCTTTTACGATTAAATCTTCAAGATGAATCGTCTTTCCTTTCCAGGTAGAATAGCGGTAATAATATAGCGCAATACCAACAATTTCTTCTTCAACTTCGGCAACAAATACATGAAACAATGGTTTTTCTCCAAAACCGTCGCGTATTAAATCTTCTTCTGAAATAACAACAGCTTCTGGTTCTTTTTCGAATATTGCCAACTCCTGTATTAATCCCAAAACCGACCTCATGTCTTCAGGATTTCCTTTTCTAATATTCATGTATTCGTATTATTAAGTGTTTATTAGCTAAAAAAGTATGTTTTTAATGCATACTTTTTGCGTTTGATTGTCAAATTTACAATAGTAGCAAACTAACGAAATAATTTTTAAACCATTCTCACAAAAAAAACGATATTTGTGACTTAAAAATAAAACTACAACGATATAGTAATGGAAGAACGCAATAAAACACTGGGAGAGTTTATTATTGAGAACCAAAAAGCATTTCAGTATTCGTCGGGAGAGCTTTCCCGAATTATCAACTCTATACGTTTGGCGGCAAAAGTCGTAAACTATAAAGTAAATCAGGCTGGCTTAGTAGATATTATTGGCGCCGCAGGCGAACAGAATATTCAGGGAGAAGACCAGCAAAAATTAGATGTGTATGCAAACGAAGTATTTATCCAGACGTTAATAAACCGTGAGATTGTCTGTGGTATCGCTTCAGAAGAAAACGACGATTTTATAACTGTTCAGGGGAGCGACAACAGTCATAATAATAAGTACGTGATCTTAATGGATCCGCTCGACGGATCATCAAACATTGATGTGAATGTTTCTGTCGGAACAATTTTTTCTGTTTTCAGAAGAATTACTCCTATTGGAACGCCGGTAACAAGCGAGGATTTTTTACAACCGGGCGTAAATCAGGTAGCGGCAGGCTACGTAATTTACGGAACATCAACAATGCTTGTTTATACAACTGGATTTGGCGTTAATGGATTTACATTGAACCCTGCGATTGGGACATTTTATCTTTCGCATCCGAATATGAAATTTCCAAAAGACGGAAATATCTATTCAGTAAACGAAGGGAACTATGTGCATTTTCCGCAAGGAGTAAAAAATTACATCAAGTATTGTCAGAGAGAAGAAGAAGACAGACCATATACTTCAAGATATATCGGAAGTCTGGTAGCTGATTTTCATCGCAACATGATCAAAGGCGGTATTTATTTATATCCAACAAGCTCAAAAGCTCCAAAAGGAAAATTACGTTTGCTTTACGAATGTAATCCAATGGCTTTTATCGCCGAACAGGCCGGAGGTAAAGCAACAGACGGTTTTGGAAGAATCATGGAGATCCAGCCAACCGAACTGCATCAAAGAGTTCCATTTTTCTGCGGAAGTTATAATATGGTAGAAAAAGCAGAGGAATTTATGGCAGCTGAATAGTTTTCAGTCTCAGTTTTTCAGTCACGGTGACAGTTTTCGTTCACGTGCATATAAAATAAACCCGATAGTTTTCGCTATCGGGTTTTTGTTTTTTTTAGTCTGAGTACTATTTTCAGCATAAACTGAAAACTGTCACTGAAAAACTAATACTTTATTTATTCATATTCTCCATCTCGAAAGAGAAAGTATCCAAGTCTACTTTCTTATCGATAAGAGATAAAGCTTTAGAAACAATATAGTCAACGTTTCCTGGAGTAAAGCCCAATGCTAATCCCATACGTTTTAACATAACTTCTTGTTGGTCTCCTAAATGGTGATCAATATGTACCATTCTCGCCAAATCATACAAACGTTCTACACGTTGTGCATACAAATAAGGAGGGTTTATTGGGTGTTTCCACGGATCAGAAAGAATATCTTTATATTCTTCATCTGAGATCTCTAACCTTGCTGCAAGTTTATCCAAAAAGGCCTGCTCTTCTTCATTAATTTTTCCGTCAGCAAAAGCTACACGTACAATCGCAGAGAAATGACCTTTATTTCTTTGTTTGAATTCGTTATCAAATAATTCTGAAAATGACATAATTAATCGTTTTTATCGAGCAAAGATAAATCTTATTTTAATTTAACAAATTTAATTTTCTCATAAAATTTAACTTATTTTTCTGCGTTGTTTTAATAAAGGGTTTTCTTTGATTTTCAAAATTAATCGTAAGTTTACAACCCCTTAATCAATTAATACCAGTACTTCTATGTCACAATTTTGGATCTATTTTCAAATAGGATTGAAGCATGTTTTAGATATTCATGCCTACGATCATGTTCTTTTTCTGATTGCATTAACTGTTCCTTACACCTTCAAAGACTGGAAGCGTATTTTGCTCCTGGTAACTGTTTTTACAGTTGGTCATACGCTGGCTTTGGTACTTTCTGTTTTTGGAATTATTGCTGTAAAAGTTAATATTGTAGAGTTCTTAATTCCGATTACGATCCTCATAACAGCCTTGTATCATTTATTTACAGCAGGTAAAGCAACTAAAAACGATGGACTCAATTTGGTGTTTTTTGTAACCTTGTTTTTTGGGATTATACACGGACTTGGATTTTCAAATTATTTCAAGACAATATTAGGAGGTACCGCAACGTCAAAATTGTTACCTTTGGGAGAATTTGCATTAGGAATTGAAACAGCACAGATAATTGTTGTTTTTGTGGTTCTCGTAATATCATATATTGTTCAGACCGTTTTTCGTTTTTCAAAACGCGACTGGGCACTGGTAATGTCAGCTTTTATTGTAGGAGTTGTCATTCCGATGATTATCGACAGCCCTATTTGGAACAGATAAAATAAATGGAATTAAATAAAACAAATAAATACGATAAAGCGTATTTAAGAATTGCCAAAGAATGGAGTTTGCTCTCTTATTGTAAACGCAAACAAGTAGGCGCCATAATCGTAAAAGACCGAATGATTATTTCTGACGGTTACAACGGAACGCCTTCCGGTTTTGAGAATTGCTGCGAAGACGAAAACGGGTTAACCCGCTGGGATGTTTTGCATGCAGAAGCAAATGCAATATTAAAAGTAGCAAGATCAACACAATCCTGTGAAGGGGCGACTTTGTATATTACTCTTTCTCCTTGTAAAGATTGTAGTAAATTAGTACATCAGTCCGGTATAAAAAGAGTTGTTTATCAAGACGGATACCGGGACGATTCAGGAATTCAGTTTTTAATAAAAGCAGGTATAGAAGTAGTACATATTCCGGTTTTAGAAGAATAAATGAAAATTAATTCAAAATATTTGCCCATCGTAATAGGAGCCGTTTTTGCTCTTGGTACTGTCCTCGGAAGCCTTATGAATGCGCCCGTTGAGGATCAGCTTTTGGCTAAAAATTACTCGAAAACCAAACTGAATAAATTGATTGATTTTATCAATAATGAATATGTTGATAGTGTCAATACCGATTCGATTGTAAACCTCACAGTCGATAATATTTTATCTAAATTAGATCCACATTCTGTTTATATTCCGCCAAGCGAACAAGCTGAAGTTGCCGAAAGCATGAAAGGAGATTTCGTCGGAATCGGAATTAATTTTTATATGTACAAAGATTCTGTTGCCATTATAAAACCGCTTGAAAACGGTCCTTCGGCAAAAGCAGGATTAAAATCCGGAGACCGAATTTTATTTGCAGGGAAAACAAAACTGTTTGGAAGAAGATTGCCTTCTGATAGCTTATTTTCAAAGTTAAAAGGAATAAAAGGTTCTGAAATTGAGCTGACTGTTTTTAGAAAATCAGAACAAAAAAATCTCAAGTTTAAAGTAAAAAGAGATATAATACCCATAAAAAGTGTCGACGCTTCTCTACTCGTAGGAAACAAAACAGGATATATTAAAATTAACCGCTTTGCCGAAACTACTTATAAGGAATTTAAAACAGGTTTAAGCAGATTGCAAAAACAAGGAATTCAGTCTTTAATACTCGATCTTCGTGATAATGGCGGAGGTTATATGGAAGAAGCAGTGGCTGTTGCCGATGAGTTTCTAAAAGACAAACAACTTATCGTTTTCACCAAGAGCAAAAACGGCACTACAGATAAAACATTTGCTAATAAAGGCGGCAGTTTTGAAGCCGGAAAAGTATATGTGCTGATAAATGAAAATAGTGCGTCGGCAAGTGAAATACTAGCAGGAGCACTTCAGGATAATGATCGTGGAACTATTGTAGGGCGTCGTTCTTTTGGAAAAGGATTGGTACAGCGCGAAATGGATTTTACCGATGGTTCTGCTGTAAGATTAACTGTAGCCAGATATTATACACCTACCGGAAGATCCATTCAAAAACCGTATAAAAAAGGAAATGAAGAATATTATAAAGAATCTGAAGACCGTATTAAATCCGGCGAACTTTATGCAAAAGATAGTATTAAAGTAGCGGATTCTTTAAAATTTAAAACCCCGAAAGGTAAAATTGTTTACGGCGGGGGCGGAATTGTTCCGGATGTTTTTGTTCCGATGGAAGCAGAACACGGTAATGAAAATGTTGCTTATTTACTGCAAACCGGCATTGTCGGACATTTTGTTTTTGAAGAGCTGGATAAAAATAGAAAAGCTTTTGAAGGTCTTAAGTTTAATGAGTTTTTGGTTAAAATGAAAAGCTCGGACCTTTATTTTAAAAAGTTCAAAGACTATATTCTAATGACAGGTCTGGATTTAAAATTAGATAAAACAAAAGCACTTGTAAATCGTCATATTACTGCCGAATTTGCCAGACAATTGTATGGTGAACTGTATTATTATGATGTCATTCTAAAAGAGGATGCAATGGTAAAAGCAGTTTTAAACCCTAAAAAGTAATTTTAAATTTTTTTCAAATGGATATAAATGCCGTTATAAATGCAGAAATTGAACTTTTGACTGCAATTAAAAATGCAGATGTTCCTGCCCTGGAAAGATTACTACATCCTGATTTACTTTTTAATTTGCCTGACGGACAAACTATTACCAAACAGTTTGATTTAGATTCTTATCGCTCAGGAAAAATGAAGATTGAAGTGCTTGAAGCTTCAGATCAATTAATTAATGTTATTGGTGATGCTGCAGTTGTAAGTGTCTTGGTTTTGTTAAAAGGAAATTATGACAACCAGCCTGTAAATGGTGTTTATCGTTATCTGCGTGTTTGGAAAAAATCAGAAGCAAATATGCAGGTGATTGCAGGCAGCTGTGTATCAGTTTAAAAGAAATAATAATAATTTTTTAAAAGAAAGTGTAACGAAACTGGCATAATCTTAGCGAGCTTTGTAGTGAATAAATATATAAATTATGAAAAATCTAAAGAGAATAGGAGCTTTGATCGTTTTAATGACTTTTGTAATATCATGCGCCTGTATGAAAGATAAAAATACAATTTCCGGGAAAGTCGAATCTGTAGAATTTGGAAAAGACGGTTATACAGCAAAAATCAATACAGATAAAAATGAAGTTTATTTTGCTACAATCAGTATTGTAAATGTTGGCGGTCCTGAAAATTATAAAGTACTAAAACAAGGCGATGAGGTTACCGTAAAAGGAGAATTCTGGAAAACAGATACCGAGAAACATATCAAAGTAAAAGAAATTGTTTCGGTTAAATAGATACCGCATATGGATTAAATAAAAAATTCCCGCATTTTATTGCGGGAATTTTTTATTTAATTTCGTTTGATAATTAAAAAGAAATTACGTTTTGAAAATAATTAATGGATTGCTTACTGCTGTTATAATTGGGATAACTGTTTTTTTTAGCTTTTTTTGGATTGGAAGCTATCAACAAAAAATGCAGCTAATTGCTGAACTCCCTTCTTCATTTATCACACATGCTATTGGAGCATCAGTTATTGGGTCAATAGGAATTGTTATTTTACTTCTCGTTAATTTTCTTCATGACAAAATTGTTCATAAAAAAGTAAACGTTGCTTCCTTGAAACGTCTTGCTGTTGTAGGGTTTTTGAGAATAATTGCTGTGGCTATTTTTGGGACAGCCCTGTTTTTTTATTCTTAAATTATCGAATACTGTCGTGTGAATGAGTCTGTACGCCATTATTCCATAAGGTAAGAATATCCGTTGCGACAGCAGCACCGCTTCCGGCAGCAATTGCCAGCTGGCTTCTCCAGCCTGCCAAAGTTCCTGTTACATAAATTCCGTCTGCTACTTTATGATCGTCATTCTTTAGCTGAATGCGTTGTTTTTCAGGAAGTGCCTTTTTGTGTGGCTCAATATATTGCATTAAACCTTCGATATCAAAAGTATTTGCAGAGCCAATCCCGATTACGATACTTTTAGTTTTATAAGAATTTTTGTTTGTAGTAACCGTAAAGTCAGGAAAAGTTCCTTCAACTTTGATTACCTTTTCATTAGGAATCTGGGCAATGTGAGGATAAGTAAGTGCTAAATCCTGAATACTTTCAGAAAGTAATTCTGAGCCTAATTTTCCCGGTGTTATGCCATAAGCATTGTAGAAAACTGCTTCTTGTAAAGACGAATTCTTTTGATGGGTAAAAATTCCGATTTTTTTGTCGGTTACAAAAACTTTGTTTTTAGCGGAACCTAAAACCAGTGCACATGACATGCCCGAAACACCACCGCCAATAATTAAAGTGTCAAACATATTATCTTCCGTTCGTTTTTTCTTCGATTTTTTTTGAAATTCTAAAAATCAAAAGAATCAAAACAGCACAAAACGAAGCTGCGATTCCAATAAAAGCTACTGCACTATCCCCCTGAAAAGGATTTTTAAAGTCAAGCAACGTGATATTAAAAACAATTAAAGCTAATGCTAGAAGCACTAAGATTGAAGTGAAAATTTTCATAAGATTGTTTTTGTTTGTCTAAAATAATAAAGTAAAACTCTTTTGGCCATTAAACCTATAAGTTGTATTTAGAAATTTTAATGGGGGTAAATTTATAAAATTAAATGTTAGACAAACAAACCTTTAACATTAGCAGCGAATAATTTAACAGCAATTGCTAAAAGTATTACTCCAAATGTCTTGCGCACCACACCAAGTCCGTTTTCTCCTAATAAAGTTTCAATTTTTTTAGATGATTTCAGTACCACATAAACCAATATAATATTCAGTAAAATGGCAATAATAATATTGATGGTATGAAATTGAGAGCGAAGCGATAATAAAGTTGTCATTGTACCTGCTCCGGCAATTAAAGGAAAAGCCAAAGGAACAATTGAAGCAGATCCTGGTTCCTCATCACGATAGATTCGGATTCCTAAAATCATTTCCAAAGCCAGAAAAAATAAAACAAAAGATCCGGCAACAGCAAACGAGTGCACATCTATACCTATCAGGTTCAAAAATCCTTCACCAACAAAAAGAAAAACGATCATAATCATTCCGGCAACAATTGAAGCTTTTTCAGATTCGATGTGACCGACTTTTGCTCTAAGATTTACAATAATCGGAATTGATCCTACGATATCAATTACTGCAAAAAGAACCATTCCGACAGTGATAATTTCCTTAAAATCAATTTCTAACATGCTTTTTTATTTTAGTGTTTAAAAGATGCGCAAAGGTAAATAATAAAGTTAGGCCTTTTTTAGATATAAAATCCAAACCTTCATTTTTGTTATAAAAACATGTAATACTGGTTAAAAAAGTGATGTTTGTAACAATTGTTAGATTTCGTTGTCAATTTCTGTAGTAATCAGGCAAATTTTCTGAGTAGAATTTTATCTCATATATATGTATATAGTTTGACTATCTTTGCACTTTAATAAATTTAGTATTTTTTAGGTCATGTTTCAATTAGGTAAAACCATTATTTCAGAAGATATTCTTGAAAAAGAATTTGTGTGCAATTTATCAGCCTGCAAAGGAGCCTGCTGTGTTGACGGAGATGCCGGTGCGCCTTTGAGTGAAGCAGAGACCAAAATCATGGAAGAAATTTACCCAAAAGTAAAACCTTTTTTACGAAAGGAAGGAATTGCTGCCATTGAAGCGCAGGGAACCTGGGTAAAAGGAACAGACGGCGATCTTGAAACGCCTTTGATAGATGAAAAAGATTGTGCCTATGTTATTTTTGATGGAAAAACAGCACTTTGCGGAATTGAGCAAGCGTATAATCAGGGAATAATTGATTGGAAAAAACCGGTTTCATGTCATTTGTATCCAATAAGGGTAAAAGACTTTACGGAGTTCGCTGCAGTAAATTACGATAAGTGGGATATTTGCGATGATGCCTGTTCTTTAGGAAAAGAATTAGAGGTTCCGGTTTATAAATTTGTTAAGGAAGCTTTGATCCGACGCTTTGGCGAAGATTGGTATCTGGAACTTGAAAAAGTGGCTCAGGAACTCAAAAATTCTTAAAAAAATTAAGTTTAAAAAATACACTTCTTAAGCTGTGTTTTTTAACTCAAAAGATAAAAGTTTTGACTCAAAAAAAACTTTTAAAAACAATTTAATATTTCTTGCTTTTTATTCTAAAAAGTCTATATTTTACGGCACTTAACGAGTAAATGATAATTTTAATACCCTCATTTACAATGTTTTAATTATTGTGTGAAAAATTGACCACTTTTTTCCCGTTGTTAAAAACTACGTCAAATTGTGAATAAGTTTGGCTTTCATTTTTGGCAACAAATGACAATCTTTGTACTACCCTGAAAAAGCAAAAAATCAGTAAAAAAATTAAACATAAAAGCCATGTCGCAAGTCGAACCAATTTTACAAGAAAACAAGAACCGTTTCGTTATTTTTCCTATCAAACATCATGATATTTGGGAATGGTATAAGAAGATGGAAGCTAGTTTTTGGACTGCAGAAGAAATCGATTTGCATCAGGATTTAACAGACTGGAATAATAAATTAAATGATGACGAAAGATATTTCATTAAACACATTCTTGCGTTTTTTGCAGCTTCTGACGGTATCGTAAACGAAAATCTTGCTGAAAACTTTGTAAACGAAGTACAATATGCTGAAGCGAAGTTTTTTTACGGGTTTCAAATCATGATGGAAAACATTCATAGTGAAACGTATTCTTTATTGATTGATACTTACGTAAAAGATGAAGCTGAAAAAGCTGAATTGTTCAACGCTTTGGAAGTTTTTCCTGCTATTGGTAAAAAAGCAGAATGGGCTTTGAAATGGATCGAGTCTGATTCGTTTGCCGAAAGACTAATTGCTTTTGCAGCCGTTGAAGGAATCTTTTTCTCTGGTGCTTTCTGTTCTATTTACTGGTTGAAAAAACGTGGTTTAATGCCAGGTTTAACTTTTTCTAACGAGTTGATTTCTCGTGACGAAGGTGTACATTGTGATTTTGCGGTACACCTGCACAATCACCATTTGGTAAACAAAGTATCAAAGGAAAGAATTAAGGAAATTATTGTTGATGCCTTAAATATTGAAAGAGAATTTGTTACAGAATCTCTTCCTGTAAGTTTAATTGGTATGAATGCAACTTTAATGACACAATACCTGGAGTTTGTTGCTGACAGGCTTTTAGTAGAATTAGGTTGCGAGCGTGTATATGGATCAGCAAATCCGTTTGATTTCATGGATATGATTTCTCTTCAGGGAAAAACTAATTTCTTTGAAAAACGTGTTGCAGAGTATCAAAAATCTGGTGTGATGAATACTGATAGCGATGCTCAGAAAATTTCATTCGATGCAGATTTTTAGACAACAAAAATAGTTTAGTGTTTTACCCCAAATAAACACTAATCAAGATACAATTTTATAACAGAACAATTTTAAGAATCTCTTTTCCCAAATCGAAGATTCAATAATTTTAAACACATTTTCGGTCTGATTTCAGATTGGAATAGGGTAGCTATTGAGAATGCTGTAATTCTCAAAAAATAAATAAAAAATACGCAATGTTTAAGTACTGGAATTCGTTTTCTAAGAGACTTTCATTTTTTCAACAAACCAAAAAAATAGTAAGCTTATGTATGTAGTAAAAAGAGATGGCCACAAGGAGCCGGTAATGTTTGATAAGATTACAGAAAGAATCAAAAAATTGTGTTACGGGCTCAATGAGCTTGTAGATCCTGTTAAGGTAGCGATGAGAGTTATCGAAGGATTGTATGACGGAGTTTCTACATCTGAATTGGATAATCTTGCGGCAGAAACTGCAGCTTCTATGACTATTGCACATCCTGATTATGCGCAATTGGCAGCTCGTGTGGCGATTTCAAACTTACACTCTAATACTAAAAAGTCGTTTTCAGAAACGATGAAAGATATGTACCATTACGTAAATCCAAGAAATGGTCAGGATGCACCATTACTTTCGGATGAAGTATTTAAAGTAATTCAGGAAAACGCAGCTTTCTTAGATTCTCATATTATTTATACTAGAGACTTTAATTACGATTACTTCGGATTTAAAACTCTGGAGCGTTCGTACTTGTTGAAAATCAACGGAAAAATTGTCGAAAGACCACAGCATATGTTAATGCGTGTTTCGGTTGGGATTCACCTGGACGATTTAAAATCAGTAATTGAAACTTACGATTTAATGTCTAAAAAGTTCTTTACGCATGCAACGCCAACGTTGTTTAATGCCGGAACTCCAAAACCACAAATGTCTTCTTGTTTCCTTTTGGCCATGCAGGATGATAGTATTGATGGTATTTATGATACGTTAAAACAAACGGCTAAAATCTCGCAGTCAGCGGGAGGAATTGGTCTTTCTATTCATAACGTTCGCGCGACAGGATCTTACATCCGTGGCACAAACGGAACTTCAAATGGAATCGTACCAATGTTAAGAGTGTTTAACGATACGGCTCGTTACGTAGATCAGGGTGGTGGAAAACGTAAAGGAAGTTTTGCGATTTACATCGAAACCTGGCATGCTGATATTTTTGAATTTCTTGATTTAAAGAAAAATACTGGAAAAGAAGAAATGCGTGCAAGAGATTTATTCTTCGCCATGTGGACTTCAGATTTATTCATGAAACGTGTTCAGGAAGATTCAACATGGACTTTAATGTGCCCTAACGAATGTCCTGGTCTATACGATGTTTACGGAGAAGAATTCGAGGCAATGTATACAGATTATGAATTTAGAGGAAAAGGTAGAAAAACCATTCGTGCACGTGAATTATGGGAGAAAATCCTGGAATCACAAATCGAAACAGGAACACCATATATGTTGTACAAAGATGCAGCAAACCGTAAATCAAACCATAAGAATTTAGGAACAATTCGTTCATCAAACTTGTGTACAGAGATTATGGAGTACACTTCTAAAGATGAAATCGCGGTTTGTAACCTGGCTTCTATTTCGTTGCCAATGTTCATCGAAAACGGAAAATTTGATCACGAAGCGCTTTACAATGTTACAAAACGTGTAACCCGCAACCTGAACAAAGTAATTGACAGAAACTATTATCCGGTAAAAGAAGCTGAAAACTCAAACATGCGTCACCGTCCGGTGGGATTAGGTGTGCAAGGTTTGGCAGATGCTTTTATCATGTTGCGTATGCCGTTTACAAGTGATGAAGCAAAAACCTTAAATCAGGAAATTTTCGAAACTTTATACTTCGCAGCCGTAACTGCTTCTATGGAAATGGCAAAAGAAGAAGGTCCGTATTCTACATTTGAAGGGTCTCCAATGTCTAAAGGAGAATTCCAATACAACATGTGGGGAATGAAAGATGAAGAATTATCTGGTCGTTGGGACTGGGCTTCATTGAGAAAAGAAGTAATGGAACACGGAGTTCGTAACTCATTATTAGTGGCACCAATGCCAACTGCTTCGACTTCTCAAATTTTAGGAAACAACGAAGCTTTTGAACCATATACATCAAACATTTACACACGTCGTGTATTGTCTGGAGAATTCATTGTAGTAAACAAACATTTGCTTCATGATTTAGTAGAAAGAGGTTTATGGAATGAGACTTTGAAACAAGAAATCATGCGTCACAACGGATCTGTTCAAAATATTGATGTGATTCCGCAAGACCTGAAAGAATTGTACAAAACAGTTTGGGAAATGTCGATGAAAGACATTATCGATATGTCTCGTCAAAGAGGTTATTTCATTGATCAATCGCAATCACTGAACTTGTTCATGCAAGATGCCAACTATTCTAAACTAACATCAATGCACTTCTATGCTTGGCAGTCTGGTTTAAAAACAGGGATGTATTACCTGAGAACGAAATCTGCAGTTGATGCGATTAAATTTACCTTAAATAACGATAAAAAAGAGGAAACACCAACATTAGTTGCAGCAACCGAAGAAATCAGCGTTGAAGATTATAAAGCTATGCTTTTGAAAGCTCAAGCGGCAGATCCTGAGGATTGTGAAATGTGTGGGTCTTAATGATTTTAGAGTTTAGATTTAAGATTTTTAGAATATATAAAAGCAGTTATTGTAATGATAGCTGCTTTTTTGCTAAATAATATTAAAAACACTGTATTATGCATAAGATTTTAGGTTTAGTTTTTTTATTGTTTCTTTTCTCATGTAAAGAAAAGGCAGAGGGAATTAATAAGGATGAGGTTAGAGCAATAAGCTCAATGGTCACAAATTATGATACTTTGATTGATAAAGTCAAAAAACATGGTGATACTGATGCTTATGACGAACTTTTTTATAGTTTTAAGGATTGTTGTTTTGATGAAAGCACAGATAGTGTTATGGTCTATTCTAAAATCATGGCAGAGAAATATAACTATGAAAAAGCATATTTTGATTATTTTCAGGCTGTCTGTTATAAATACAGTATTGATTATTCAAATTTTCCTCAGACAGATATTAGTAAAATGAATAAACAGGCAAAACAAAAAACAGAAGATTGGTTAAAATAATGGCTGAAAAGAAATTGATAACACAACAAGATTTTGAAACTATTAAAAGATAGTTTATTAATCATTATTTAGTTCCAACTCTTATGCATGAAGTTAAACTTGAATATTATACCTAGCTCAGTGGATTTGACAGGAATAATATCACGATATATTTAAGAGACAATTTGTGCTAATTTGCGGCAAGAAATATAGTCATCATTTCAATCAAGGATAAAAATTGTAGTATCTCATCTCCTAAACTTGTGAAGTGCTAATAATTATTAATTCTAAAATTCTCATTTTAAACCATATTTTTTATAATATCATACAAAAGCAATGTATTTTGTTAAGAAATCCTTTTTTGTTTGATAAAATGAAATATTTTTTTTGGTGCACTGAAAATAATTTATACATTCGCAGAGAATTTATTGAAAAACACAAACAAAATGTCTAATAACCGTTTTTATTTTAGCAACTCTTTTTATTTCTTCTTTAGTAGAAGTGAGGATTGTGCTATGGTTATTTGAAAAATATAAAAGACAAATAAAACTAATATACAATCCTGATGCAAATCAGGATTTTTTTTTGAATATATGACAACTAAAATTGCAATACAAGGTATAAAAGGTTCTTTTCATCATCAGGTTGTGAAAGAGTATTTCTCTGAAAATGTGGAAATTGATGAGTGTTTGTCTTTTGAAGAATTGATTGACAGCCTGTTATCAGGAAAAACAGATCAGGCGGTAATGGCAATTGAAAATTCGATTGCAGGACCGATTATTCCAAATTATGCTTTGATTGATAAGAATAATTTACACATCATTGGAGAACATTATTTGAGCATTCACCAAAACTTAATGACTTTAAAAGGTCAGAAAATTGAAGATATAAAAGAAGTTCATTCGCACCCAATGGCACTATTGCAATGTATGGATTTCCTGAAGCAATATCCGAACATTAAATTAGTTGAAGATAAAGATACGGCCGAAACCGCCAGAAGAATTCAGGAAAAACAATTGACCGGAATTGCTGCAATTGCAAGTAAAACGGCGTCTGAAATGTATGATTTAGAAATCATTGCTCCAGAGATTCAAACGATCAAAAACAATATGACTCGTTTTGTAATCATCAAAAAGCAAAATTCATTTTTACCGGAAAGCGAAATTAACAGAGCTTCTATCAAATTTGAATTAGATCATAAAAGAGGAAGTTTAGCGGCAGTCTTAAATGTCATGAGCGATTGCAAACTGAATTTAACAAAGATTCAGTCGCTGCCAAAAATTGAAACACCTTGGAAATACTCGTTTTTCGTAGATGTAACATTTGAAAAATACGAAGATTTTGCAAAAGCTAAAACGTTATTAAATATAATGGCGGAATATTTAAAGGTTTTGGGAGAATATAAAAATACTAAACCTTATATCGGTTAGAAGTTATTTGTAAAAAGTTAAAAAGTCCTTCGACTTCGCTCAGGATGACAAAAGTATAAAGAAGAAACTCTAATAAGAGAAATATTAAAATCATGATTACAACAGCAAAAAGATTAGAGACAGTTGAAGAATACTACTTCTCCTCAAAATTGAGAGAAGTACGTCAACTGCAGTCTGAAGGAAAATCGATCATCAATATGGGAATCGGAAGCCCTGATTTGAGTCCGTCTAAAGCAGTAATTGAAGCGGTTGCCGCAGCAATTCAGGATGAAAATGGGCATGGTTATCAAAGCTATCAGGGATTGCCGGAATTGAGAAAAGGAATGGCAGATTTTTATCAGAATCAATTTGGTGTTGTGTTGAATCCGAATAATGAGATTTTGCCTTTGATGGGTTCAAAAGAAGGAATTATGCATATTTCTTTAGCTTTTTTAAATGAAGGCGATCACGTTTTAATTCCGAATCCGGGTTATCCAACGTATACTTCGGTAACCAATTTGGTAGGAGCAGTTCCGGTTTATTATGATCTGAAAGAAGCCAATGCCTGGGAACCGGATTTTGAAGCTTTAGAAAAATTAGATCTTTCGAAAGTAAAAATTATGTGGCTGGGATATCCGCACATGCCTACAGGAGCGAGAGGAAGTTTATCGTTATTTGAAAAATTGGTTGCTTTTGCTAAAAAACACAACATATTATTGGTAAACGATAATCCATATAGTTTTGTTTTGAATGATAATCCGATGAGTTTACTGCAGGTGGACGGTGCAAAAGAAGTGGCTCTGGAATTGAATTCATTAAGCAAAACCTTCAACATGGCTGGCTGGAGAGTCGGGATGGTTTTAGGAAATCCTGAAATTATCGACGCAGTCCTGAAAGTAAAAAGTAACATGGACAGCGGAATGTATTACGGAATCCAAAAAGGTGCAATCGCTGCTTTAAACTGTGATAAATCCTGGTTTGAAGATCAAAACAAAATTTACAAACGCCGTCGTGAATTGACAGAAAAATTAGCAGAAAAATTAGGTTGCGAAGTGTATAAAGAAGGAATTGGACTTTTTGTCTGGGCAAAACTACCGGAAGGAATCGAATCAGCGGAAAAGTTCATTGACGAAATATTATACGAGAAACATATTTTCATCACACCGGGAACAATCTTCGGAAGCAATGGAGAAGGATATATCAGATTTTCGTTGTGTGTGAAAGAAGAAAAAGTACAAGAAGCGATAGATAGATTTTAGTATTAAGATTTTAGAATCAAGAATCAAGAAAAAAGATTTTTGACATAGCTTGTCAGGCTGAGCGAAGTCGAAGCCCATGTTCCAATTGGAGCGCCCTTCGACTTCGCTCAGGGTGACAAAAAAAACTAAAGGTCTTGAAAAAACGAGGAGCCCTAGCCCTGATAGAAGTGGAAATCCTTTTGCGCCGGGGTTCGGCGGAAAAGATTGAAACGGATAGCAGGATTAGCTTCAAATAAAAAGAATTATGAAAGTATACGTAATAGGAATAGGGTTAATAGGCGGTTCGATGGTGCTGGACATCAAAGACCAACATCCTGATGCCACTATTTTTGGGATTGATAATAACGAAAAACACTTGCAGGAAGCAATTGATTTGGGTGTTATCGATCAGGCAGGAAATTTTGACGATTTGGGTGAAGCCGATTTTGTAATCGTTTCTGTTCCGGTGGATGTGGCACTGATTGTTTTGCCAAAAGTATTGGATTTGGTTGGCGACAAAACGATTGTTTTTGAAGTCGGTTCAACTAAAAAACCAATTTGTGATGCAGTTGCCAGTCATCCGAAAAGAAGAAATTTTATTGCAACGCACCCAATTGCAGGAACAGAGTTTTCCGGACCATCAGCAGCAATAAGAGGTTTGTTTAAAGGCAAGACAAACATTATTTGTGAAGTGGAAAAAACCACTTTTAAATTGCAGGAAAAGGCTTTGAAGCTTTTTAGCGAAATCGGAATGAGGATTCGATATATGGACCCGACGTCGCACGACAAACACATTGCTTATGTTTCGCATTTGTCACACATTAGTTCGTTTATGCTCGGGAAAACGGTAATGAACAAAGAAAAAGACGAACAGGATATTTTTGATATGGCGGGAAGTGGATTTGAAAGTACGGTTCGTTTAGCCAAAAGTTCTCCCGCAATGTGGACACCGATTTTTAAGCAAAACAAAGAACACGTCATTGAAACATTAGAAGAATATATTTCAAATCTCAGTCGGTTTAGGGATTTGCTGAAAGATGAAAATTACAATGCCATTTTTGAAGAAATGGAAAGCACGAATAAAATAAAAGAAATACTAAACGGATTAACAACAACTAAAAAGTAAATTAGAATTAAGATGGAAAATAAGAAAGAAATGAGAAAGTGGTTAGAAGATTTCAATTTAAATCACCCACTTGTGATAGCAGGACCATGTAGTGCAGAAACAGAAGATCAGGTATTGAAAATTGCTCACGAATTGAAAGATTCAAAAGTTAGTGTATTCAGAGCAGGAATCTGGAAACCAAGAACGCGTCCGGGAGGATTTGAAGGTGTTGGAGAAATTGGTTTAAAATGGTTGCAAAAAGCGAAGAAAGAAACTGGTTTATTAATGGGTACTGAAGTTGCGACTGCAGCGCATTGTAAACTGGCTTTAGAACATGATATCGATGTTTTATGGGTTGGTGCACGTACAACTGCAAACCCTTTCGCAGTTCAGGAAATTGCTGATACATTAAAAGGAACTGATAAAATCGTTTTGGTTAAAAACCCAGTGAACCCGGATTTAGCTTTGTGGTTAGGTGGTGTTGAACGTTTACACATGGCTGGAATCGAGAAATTAGGTGTTATTCACAGAGGTTTCTCTACTTACGAAAAAACAAAATACAGAAATATTCCGGAGTGGCAGATTGCGATCGAATTGCAAAATAAATTCCCTGATTTACCATTAATCATCGATCCATCTCACATTACAGGAGATCGTAAAATGATTTTTGAAGTAACGCAAGAAGCTTTAGATTTGAATTACGATGGTATGATTATCGAAACGCACTACGATCCGGACAATGCCTGGTCTGATGCTGCTCAACAAGTTACTCCAGATGCTTTGAAACAAATCATTAAAGATTTGACTATCAGAAAAACTGATGACACTACAGATGAGTACAGTTCAAAAATGACTAAACTTAGAGCGAACATCGATGTTTTGGATGCTAACTTATTAGAGCTTTTAGGAAAACGTATGAAAGTGGCTGACGAAATTGGTCAGGTGAAAAAAGATGCAAACGTAGCGATTCTTCAAAACAATCGTTGGAATGAAATCTTAGGGAAAATGATTTTAGAAGGGGAGAAAAAAGGTCTTACTGAAGAGTTTGTTTTGAGAATGTTCAAAGCTATTCACCAAGAGAGTATTGGTCATCAGGAGAAAATATTCAACGCATAATTAATATTTATCATGTAAGTGATATAAGTAATTATAAATTTTGAAGAATACTGAATTTAGGTTTTCTTATATCATAACTTAAAAATAGATTGTTTTTTAAATCCCCATTTCTTCGAAAGAAGGTTTGGGGATTTTTGTTTTATACAAACATAGCCCTCGGTTTCAACCGTGTGGACACAATCAATAATCATAATCTTTGTCTCCACAGTTCAAACCGTGGGCTATGTTTAAAATTATTCATTTATCTTTGCAAAGATTTAGTTTTTCAATCTGAAATCTAAAATCTGAAATCTAAAATTAAAGAATGACAGGACTCGTATATAAATCTACAGGAAGTTGGTACACCGTAAAATCGGAACAAGGCGATTTTATAGAATGCCGTATGAAAGGGAAGTTTAGGATGAAAGGTATAAAAAGTACCAATCCTATTGCTGTAGGCGATATTGTCGATTATGAACTCGAAGAAACTTCAGATGCTGTAACGGGAACGATTTTTAATATTCACGAAAGAAAAAATTACATTGTTCGTAAATCGGTTAACCTTTCGCATCAAATGCATATTATCGCGTCGAATATTGATAGAGTTTTTTTATTGATTACGATTAATAATCCGCCAACCACTTTTAATTTTATTGATCGTTTTTTGGTCACTGCCGAAGCTTACAATATTGAGACAATTTTGGTTTTTAATAAAATAGATACGTTTGATGAACCTACTTTGGAAGATCAATTGTATATGCAATATGTATATCAGCAAATTGGGTATAAATGTCTTCGTGTTTCTTCCACAGAAATGAAAGGAATTGATGAGCTGAAAGAAATGATGATTGGTAAAGTAAGTATGTTCTCCGGACATTCTGGTGTCGGAAAATCGACTTTGGTAAATGCTATGGAGCCTTCCTTACATCTTAAAACCAAAACAATTTCAGAGGCCAGCAAACAAGGTCAGCATACCACGACTTTCGCCGAAATGTATGATTTGTCTTTTAATGCAAAAATTATCGATACACCGGGAATTAAAGGTTTCGGAATTGTCGATATGGAAAAAGAAGAAATCAGTGGTTATTTTCCTGAATTTTTCAAATTAAAAGATCAATGTAAGTTTAACAACTGCTTACATAAAGAAGAACCACATTGTGCTATTAAAGCCGCATTAGAAAGAGATGAGATAGCCTGGTCGCGTTACAATAGTTATTTGAAGATTCTGGAAGGCGATGAAGAAAATTATCGTACAGATACTTACGATGAAGATCGTAAAATGAGTGACGAAACCAGAAACCAAAAATAAATCAGTCAAAGTCAAAAGTCAAAAAGTCATAATGTAAACATTCCGGGCTTTCAACTTTACGACTTTCTAACTTTATGACTTAAAAATATGAGAGTTGTTATCCAAAGAGTATCACAAGCATCCGTAACGGTAGATTCTAAAATTGTTGCTGATATTCAAAAAGGATTATTGGTTTTAGTAGGTATAGAGGATGCCGATACTCAGGAAGACATTGAGTGGCTTGTTGGCAAAATTATTAAAATGAGGATTTTTGGAGATGAAAATGATGTCATGAACTGTTCAGTTCAGGATATCGACGGAGAAATTATAGTTGTTAGTCAATTCACACTTCATGCTTCTACAAAAAAAGGAAATCGTCCTTCTTATATAAAGGCTTCAAAACCAGATTTTGCAATTCCGATGTATGAAAATTTTGTGAAAGCTTTAGAAAAAGAATTTCAAAAGAAAATTCAAACCGGAATCTTTGGTGCCGATATGAAAGTCAGTCTGTTAAATGATGGTCCTGTAACCATTTTGATGGATAGCAAAAATAGGGAGTAAAATTTCTTAAAGAGATGTTAAGAATTTCTAAAAATAATATATATTTGACGAAATTACTTACTAAATGAAAAACCCTTTATTAGCGTTGTTTTTTTTATTTTTCACGCTTATTTCTTCTGCTCAAAAGAGTGAATATTCTGTTTTAACCCTTACTGATAGTCTTAAGGAAAATGCCGATGCCGTTGTACGTTTGGATCAAATGGATATCGTGATCGTTTCGCAAAGAAAGATGAACATAAAAGCACAAAGAATTGTAACTGTTTTTAATAAGGCAGGGTTAAATGATATTGAAGCCTATCAGAGTTATGATAAATCAACTTTGATAAAAAATATTGATGCCATTATTTATGATGCTTTTGGTAATGAAATTAAGAAAGTTAAACGTAAAGATTTTAAAGACCAGAGTGCTGTAAGCGGTAGTACTCTTTTTTCCGACAATCGGGTTGTTTTTTTAGAATATACTCCCATTTCTTATCCTTTTACAGTTATCTACAATAGTGAGATTGAAAGCTCAAATACGGCCTTTTTACCGCAATGGTATTTTTTAGGAGGCCATTCTGTAAGTACTGAAAAATGTGTCTTAAATGTTACTTATCCAAATAATCTCGGATTTAAAAAGAAAGAATTTCAATTTACTGGTTACAATATCAAGAAAACTATAGATACAGATACACAATTAAGCTATGTTGCAACGAATATTTTTGCTCAAAAACCAGAAAGTTTAAGCCCTTCCGGAAGTGATCTTTTTCCAAGAGTTATGATGGGTTTGGAGAGTTTTCATTTAGAAGGTGTTGATGGAACGGCTAAAACCTGGGAAACATTTGGTAAATGGTACAGCGATAAGATTTTAACCGGAACCACAGATTTACCTGAAGAAACGAAAGCGAAAATAAAAGCATTAGTAGGCGATGAAAAAGATCCGATAAAAAAAGCAAAAATCATTTATGACTATGTTCAGAAAAAGTCTAGATATGTAAATATTGCGATTGGTATAGGGGGCTGGAAACCAATGCTCGCAACAGATGTTGATCGTCTTGGATATGGAGATTGTAAAGCATTAACAAACTACACTAAAGCACTTTTGCAAACAGTAGATGTTCCTTCATACAATACAATTTTATACGGAGACACTTATAAAACAAATATTCAGTCTGATTTTGTTTCAATGCAGGGAAATCATATGATTTTGTCTATCCCTACAAACAATGGATACAAATGGTTAGAATGCACAAGCCAAGATGATCCATTTGGATATCAGGGAACTTTTACAGATGACAGAGATGTTTTAGTTGTTAAGCCCGAAGGAGGAGAAATTGTCCGAACTACTATATATGAAGACAAAGCAAATACTCAAAAAGACAAAGGGAATTATACAATTGATGAAAACGGAAATTTTTCAGGATCAATTTTTATTGTTTCTGAGGGAACTCAATATAGTACAAAATCCAGAGTAGAGCATTTGCAGCCCACAGAAAAAGAAGCACACTACAAAGACTATTGGGATAATATCAATAATTTGAAACTGGGAAAAATAGCCTTTACAAATGATAAGGAAAATATCCGTTTTACAGAAGATGTGCAGCTTAGTGCCGTAAATTATGCATCTATTGCGGCTAATAAAATGATTTTTCCAGTTGATGCATTCAATCAAAACGGCACAAATATAAAAAGAATCAGAAACAGGAAAAATCCTTTTCAGATCCAACGCGGTTATTTAGATACAGACGAAATCGAAATTAGCCTTCCGTCAGGTTTTACAATTGAGTTTTTGCCTTCAAATTTTGAATTGAAAGGGAAATTTGGTGAGTACAAAACCGAAATCATCAAAAAGGAAAATAATAAACTGACCTACAAACGCTCGATGTTTTTAAATAAAGGGAAGTATTCTAATAAAGAATATGATGAATACCGTCTTTTTATGGAGCAGGTATCAAGAAACGATAACGCCAAAATTATACTAACTAAGAATTAATTCAAACCAATGAAAATAAATCAATTACCAGTTATTTTATTATTCTTCTTTTCATTTTTTAATCTTACTGCGCAGGAATTTAAGCTTGGAAAAGTATCCATTGCAGAACTACAGGAAAAAATGCATCCAAAGGATTCTTCGGCTTCAGCAGCTATTTTATACAAAAGAGGAAAATCCAGGCTCGAATACGATCAGACTGATGGGGCTTTTGTTACAGTAACTGAGGTTGAAACGAGAATAAAGATCTATAAAAAAGACGGTTATAGTTGGGCAAATCAGGAGGTTATATACTATTCGGGAACTGGCGGGCGTGAAAAAGTTTCGTTTTCTGATGCAAACACCTTTAATTTGGTGAATGGTAAAATCGAGAAAACAAAACTTCAAAGTGACGGAAGTTTTGATGAGATTATAAACAAATTCAGAAGCAGAAAAAAAATAGCAATGCCCAATGTAAAAGAAGGATCTGTGATTGAATTTAGATACTTGATACGATCTGAGTTTAGAGAAATCAGAGATTGGGATTTTCAAACCAGTATTCCTGTAAATTACTCTGAATTTTCAACATACATTCCTGAATATTATGTTTATAATTCAAGACAAAAAGGATATGTATTTCCTAAAGTAGTGAGTGAAAAAAATAATAAGTCTATAAATTTTTTAAGTAAAGAGCGACAATCTTCTGGAGGATTTAGTGCAGTAACAACAACTTATTCTTCTGATAAGGTTGATTATATGGAAACTAAAACTACTTATACAGCCGAAAATTTTCCGGCAATGAAAGACGAAGCCTTTGTAAACAATATTGATAATTATACTTCGAGCGTTCAGCATGAATTATCAATGACTAAGTTTCCTAATCAACCCAGTAAATTATTTTCTGCAGATTGGAATTCTGTTGTAAAAACAATTTATGATTATGATAGTTTTGGTCCTGAACTAAATAAAACAGGGTATTTTGAAAATGACGTAAAGGCAATTTTGGCGGGTCTGAATTCACCAGAAGAAAAAATATTAGCTATTTTAAACCATGTAAAATCAACCGTAAAATGGAACGGCTATACAGGTTATGACTGCGATCTTGGCGTTAAAAAAGCATACAAAGAAAAAACAGGAAATATTGGTGATATCAATTTGATGCTTACTGCTATGCTGCGTTATTCTGGTTTAGAGGCAAACCCTGTGCTGGTAAGTACGCGTTCAAACGGAATTGCCATTTTCCCTAACAGAACAGCTTTCAATTATGTAATTGCTGCTGTAGAAACTCAGAACGGTAATATTTTATTAGATGCCTCTGATAGATTTTCTGTACCAAATATTCTGCCTTTCAGAACATTAAACTGGTTAGGGAGGTTAATTCGTAAAGACGGAACTTCAGAAGAAATAAATTTAATGCCCGAAAAGGTATCTAACGATATTGTTTTTATGAGTTACGCGGTAGATGCCGATGGTAAAGTTTCCGGAAAAACACGAAAACAATGTACAGATCATAATGCTATGTCTTACAGAAGTGGTATCGACGGGGTTAAAGAAGATTCATATCTTGAAAAGCTTGAAAATGAAAACAATAAAATTGAAATCAGCGAATACAGCAGAACAAACGAAAAAGAAATTTTATTGCCGGCGATAGAAACATATTCTTTCAGAGGGGAAAATTTAACGGAAGTAATTGGAGGTAAAATATATCTTAACCCAATGTTGTTTTATGCCAATACAACTAATTCGTTTAAGCAGGAGGTTCGCGAATATCCCGTAGATTTTGGATATCCGTTTTCTGATAGATATAATATTACGATTCAGATACCAGAAGGATTTGCAGTAGAAACATTACCTGCCCCGGCTGCAGTTGCTATGGAAGACAATTTGGGGAGTTTTAAATTTAATATTGCTGTAAGCGGGAACACGCTTCAACTGGCTATTGTTCATCAAATAAATGAGGCTATTGTTTCTGCAGATAAATATGAAATGCTAAAGGAATATTACAAGACAATGATTGCTAAAGAGTCTGAAAAAATTGTTCTGAAAAGAATTTAAATATGAAATTACGCACCATCGGTACTTTGCTTTTTCTTATTTGGAACTTTTTTTCAATAAAAGCACAAAGCTATGAACTAGGCAAAGTAACCCTTTCGGAATTACAGGAAAAAGTAAATCAAAAAGATACTTCTGCGCCTGCAGCAATACTTTTTAAGAAAGGAAGGACTTTTTTTACCTATAATGAAGATAAAGGCTTTATAGCAAATCATGTTTATGAGTTTAAAATCAAAATTTATAAAAAAGAGGGGTTAAGCTGGGCAAATCAGCAAGTGCGATATTATATAGGGTATGAAAATATAAGCGAAGACCGATTAGAATTTTCTGATGGGATCACTTATAATCTCGAAAATGAAAAGATTGTAAAAACAAAACTCGATAATCAGGGATCTTTTAAAAAGAAGATAAATAAATACTGGAACGAAAAAGCAATAACATTGCCCAGTGTAAAAGTAGGTTCGATTATCGAATACAAATACATTTTAAAATCAGAAAATATTGTACGATTTCCTGATTTTGAGTTTCAATATCAAATTCCGGTAAATTACTTTGAGTATAAAATGGAAATCCCGGAAGTGTATATTTATAAACCAATTCTGATAGGTAGTTACTCAATAGAAACCGATGCCAAATTGGTGAGTGGGCACCAGACTTATGAAAACAAGCACAATCAGTCCAGTTCACTTTCATACCGACAAATTAATTCAGTTTATAAAGGGAAAGATATTCAGGCCTTAGTAAATGAACCCTATATTAGTAATGTTGAAAATTACAAAGGCACAATTCAGCATGAATTAGAAAGAATTCGTTATACCGATAAACCAGATAAAGATTTTACAGTTACATGGGAAGGTGTGGCCACAAATATTTTTAAAAACGACAAATTTGGAAAAGAGCTTAATGTAAAGAAATTTTTGCTAGATGATGTAAAACGTTTGTTGCAAAATGTTGAATCTCAAAATGAAAGATTAAACATTATTTTTAAATTCGTTCAAAACAAAATGAACTGGAACGAAGTTAATGATTATGACACCGAAAAAGGAGTTGAAAAAGCCTATCTTGACCAAACTGGAAATGTTGCAGAAATTAATTTTATCCTGATTAATATGCTGCAATTAGCAGGAATAGAAGCAAATCCGGTTTTAGTTAGTACAATCGAAAACGGAGTACCTGCTTATCCTACCAGAACAGGCTTTAATTACGTTATCGCTGCTGCAGAAATTGACGGAAAACAAATTCTGTTGGATGCAACGCACAAATACACGATTCCAAATATTTTACCTTTAAATGTTTTAAATTGGAAAGGCAGACTTATTAAGATAGACGGAACTTCCAAGGAAATTGATTTGATGCCCGTAACATTGTCCAGGAACTATTCAAACATTCTGGTTAAGATGGATGGTTCAGGGAAAATGGAGGGTAAGGTCAGAATTCAGAAAACAGATTATGATGCGTATGATTTCCGAATTCAAAATGCCAATAAAAATCAAGAGAACTATCTTGAAAAATTAGAACAGCAACTTGGAGATCTAAAAATTACAGATTATAAAATAGAAAATGAAAAAACAAATTTAATAAACCCCATTTCTGAATCTTACTCTTTTACATCAGAAAATCAAACAGAAATTGTTGGAGATAAAATGTTAGTGAATGCATTATTGTTTTTCACAAGAAGCAAAAATCCTTTTACTCAGGAAAAAAGACAAAATCCGATTTATTTTGGATATCCTTCGCAGGAAAAATTCAACTTAAATATCGAAATTCCAGAAGGATATTCAGTAGAATCCATGCCAAAGCCAATCAGGATTTCATCGGAGAATAAAGAAATTGTTTTTACATTTATTACATCAAACGTCGATAATAAAATTCAGATTAGTTGTTCAAAAGAAATTTACAATAGTATTTTTGCAGCAGACCAATATGAGGGCTTAAAAGATCTTTTCCAAAAAATGATCGTTAGCCAAAATGAAAAAATCGTCCTTAAAAAAACATAATCATGGATTTGAAAAACGCACAACTTGATGTTGATACCTGGATAAAAGAACACGGAGTTCGTTATTTTAATGAATTAACAAACATGGCACAGCTTACTGAAGAAGTAGGAGAGGTTGCAAGAATCATTGCGCGCCGTTATGGTGAACAATCAGAAAAAGAAAGTGATAAGAATAAAGACCTTGGCGAAGAACTGGCAGATGTTGTGTTTGTGGTATTGTGTCTGGCCAACCAGACGGGAATAGATTTACAGGCAGCTTTTGATAAAAAAATGGATTTAAAATCTGTCAGAGATAAAGATCGTCATAAAAACAACGATAAATTGAAATAATTGTGAAATATCAAAGCCTGATTTTGAATTATGAATGAGGAGTGGTAAATTGCGCGTTCGAATTATGTTACTCATAATTTGTAACACATAACTAATATCATGAATTTAAAATTAAGCACGAATTCGCAATACATTATTGATAATTCCCAACTAAATATTACAGGATCAAAAAGCGAAACTAATCGTTTATTGTTGCTAAAAGCATTATTTCCAAATATTACTCTTGCCAATACTTCAAACTCAGATGACAGTGAAGTAATGCAAAAAGCACTTGCAGGAAATGACGAAATTGTTGATATACACCATGCCGGAACAGCTATGCGTTTCTTAACAGCTTATTTTGCTGTAAATGAAGGCAGAGAAGTTGTAATGACAGGTTCGAGCAGAATGCAGGAACGCCCAATTAAAATTTTGGTAGAAACTTTGGCACAATTAGGGGTTGAGATTTCATACCTGAAAGAAGAAGGTTATCCTCCTATAAAAATTAAAGGAAAAAAAGTTACAGCTTCAAAAGTAAACTTGGCAGCCAATGTGAGCAGCCAGTATATTTCGGCACTTTTATTAGTAGCTTCAAAGTTAGAGAACGGCTTAGAATTGACACTTGAAGGAGAAATCACTTCTATTCCATACATTAAAATGACTTTGGCCCTTTTAAAGGATTTAGGCATTCAGACAAGTTTTGAGGGAAATGTAATTAAGGTTTATCCAAAAGAAGCAGTTGAAACAAGAGAAATGATTGTAGAATCTGACTGGAGTTCAGCTTCGTATTTCTTTAGCCTTGTAGCACTGGCAGACGCTGCAAAAATAACTTTGAGCAGCTACAAGGAAAATAGTTTGCAAGGAGATTCAGAATTAGTTTCTCTTTATGAGAAAATGGGCGTGAAAACGACTTTTGAGAACAATAAAATGACTTTGGAAAAAGTGGCTGGATTTAATTATCAAGATGTAAATTTTGAATTGAACAATACACCCGACATCGCTCAGACAATTGTCGTAACTTGTTTAGGTTTAGGAATCGGATGTCATTTGACAGGACTTCATACCTTAAAAATTAAAGAAACAGACAGACTTGAAGCACTAAGAATTGAGCTTACAAAATTGGGAGCAAATATTTCGGTAACAAATGACAGTCTGACTTTAGTTCCTTCTCAAAACATTAACCATAATATACATATAGCGACCTACAACGATCACCGTATGGCAATGGCATTTGCACCACTTGCAGTCAAAGTGCCGATAATTATTAATGATGCCGAAGTAGTTTCAAAATCATACCCGGATTTCTGGAACGACTTAAAAGCGCTAAACTTTCAAATTTCAGAATTGTAATTAAAAATAATAGCCACAAATTCACGAATTTTATTAAATGTGAATTTCTGGCTAAAAAAATCAAAAACATAGCCTTTGGTTTTTACCAGAGGCTTTTTTATGCATACGTTTTTTAGCTTTAATCAAAATGTAAAAACCAATTAATGTGTATTTATATATCTGATATGGTTTGAAAAGTTAAAATTGACTTAAATAATATGTTTTTTAAACAATGTGAATCCCACAAAACCAAGGGCTTTTGAAAATAAACGTCAAAACACTTGACAACGCCTATCTCACAATCGTATATTTGCAACCGATTTAAAATTTTAGATAAAAAATCTAAAATCTACACTCTAAAATCAACAATTCAAATATGAAATTATCACACTTCAATTTCAATTTACCGAAAGAACTTTTAGCTGAATTTCCAGCAGAAAATAGAGATGAATCTCGTTTAATGGTAATTGACCGTCAAAAACAAACTATCGAACATAAAATGTTTAAAGATGTTATCAACTATTTTGATGACGGTGACGTTCTAATTCTAAATAATACAAAAGTTTTTCCTGCTCGTTTGTATGGAAATAAAGAAAAAACAGGAGCAAGAATTGAAGTTTTCTTATTAAGAGAATTGAATTCTGAGCAGCGTCTTTGGGACGTTTTGGTAGATCCGGCAAGAAAAATCCGTATTGGGAACAAACTTTATTTTGGTGACGACGATTCATTAGTCGCTGAGGTAATTGACAATACAACTTCTCGTGGAAGAACTTTACGTTTCTTATACGATGGTTCTTATGAAGAGTTCAGAAACAAATTAACGGAGCTTGGAGAAACTCCAATCCCAAAATATATCAATAGAGAGGTTACCGCTGAAGATGCAGAAAGATACCAGACTATTTATGCAAAAGAAGAAGGAGCTGTAGCAGCACCAACTGCAGGTTTGCACTTCTCAAAACATCTTTTGAAAAAATTAGAAATCAAAGGAGTAAATTTTGCTGAAGTTACTTTACATGTTGGTTTAGGAACTTTCAATCCGGTTGAGGTTGAAGATTTGTCTAAACACAAAATGGATTCTGAGGAATTGATTATCAAACAAGATGCTTGTGATATTGTAAATGCTGCAAAAGCTAACAAAAAACGTATTTGCGCTGTTGGAACCACTTCAATGCGTGCAATCGAAAGTTCGGTTTCTTCTCAAAATACGCTAAATCCTTATGAAGGCTGGACAAATAAATTTATTTTTCCTCCTCATGATTTTAGTATTGCAAACTGTATGATTACAAACTTCCACACACCAAAATCAACTTTATTAATGATGATTTCTGCTTTCTGCGGTCATGATTTAATGAAAAGAGCATACGATGAAGCAATCAAAGAAGAATATAAATTCTATTCTTACGGAGATGCAATGTTAATTATCTAATTATCACAAAGGTAAATTGATTCATATAAAGAAACCTGTCAGTAATGGCAGGTTTTTTTTTGTTTAGGGTTTTCTTTTGTTTCAAGTTTCAGGTTTCAAGTTTACGCTCAGGTTGAAACTTGGAACTTGGAACCTGAAACAAGAACCTAATTGTTAAATTTAGCTGTTATATTTCAAAAGGTGTTATTTTAGCAGACAAAACAAAATAAAAATGACTTTTCAAAATACGCGCGAATTTGCGAAGCAACTTGATTCACAAGATTCTTTAAATCATTATCAGGATCAATTTATTTTTCCGAAAGTAAACGACAAACGAGTTATTTATTTCACAGGAAATTCTTTAGGATTACAGCCAAAACGTACCAAAGCATATATAGATGAAATAATGAATGACTGGGCAGAACTTGCTGTAGAAGGTCATTTTTATGCACAAAAACCATGGTGGGATTATCAGGAAAGATTTGCCGAACCTTTGAGCAAAATTGTCGGAGCTTTACCTTCAGAAGTTACTGTAATGAATACCTTGACTGTAAATCTTCATTTGCTTATGGTTTCATTTTACAGGCCAAAAGGTAAACGCTATAAAATTATCTGCGAAGAAAAAGCTTTTCCCTCCGATCAGTATATGTTTCAAAGTCAAGTTCATTTTCATGGATTTAAGCCAGAAGATGCAATTGTTGAGATTAAACGCCGCGAAGGCGAACACAATATTCGACTTGAAGACATACTGGCTAAAATTGAAGAAATTGGTGATGAACTTGCTTTGGTATTAATCGGCGGAGTGAATTATTATACCGGACAGGTTTTTGATATCAAAACGATAACCGCAGCTGGGCAAAAAGCCGGAGCAAAAGTGGGTTGGGATTTAGCACATGCTGCAGGAAATATTAAATTAGAACTTCATGACTGGAATGTAGATTTTGCGGCATGGTGCAGTTATAAATATATGAATTCGGGACCGGGAAACGCTTCCGGATGTTTTGTCCACGAAAGACATCATAACAATCCTGACTTGCCAAGATTTGCCGGCTGGTGGGGACATAATAAGGAGCGTCGTTTTAAAATGGAACCAAATTTTGATCCCGTTCATGGAGCAGGAGGATGGCAAATCAGTAATTTGCCTGTACTTTCTTTAGCACCTTATCTGGCTTCTGTAGAAATGTTTGCTGAGGTTGGGATGGAAGCACTAATCGCAAAAAGAGACCACATTACAGCCTATCTAGAATTTATTCTTCACGAAATTGATAATGAAGTTGACAGTACTTTTGAAATAATTACACCTTCAGACCCAAAAGAAAGAGCGTCTCAATTATCCGTCTTTTTGCATGGAGAGGGGAGAAGCTTATTCGAATATTTAATGAAAAACGGAGTCATTACGGACTGGCGTGAACCAAATGTTATTCGTCTAGCTCCCGTTCCTTTATATTGCTCTTATGAAGATATGTATGATTTTGGACAGATACTAAAAAAAGGAATTTTAGGAAAGTAGTTACTGCGTCCAGGTTTTTACTAAAATTAGTTTAGACCATTATTTTAATTCTGTAACCTTTTACAAAAATCTTGTAATAACTTATAAGTTCCTTATTGCTTAATTTGTAGTGTACAATTTTTTAAAAGCTACAATCATGAAAGCCTTATATATATTTATCGCAGCCTTGTCAATCATTTCTTGCCAGAATCAAAGTAAAGAAGAATTAAATAAGGCAAAACAAGCTAGTATTGATTCAATGAAAGTTGAAATTAATAAGCAAAGAATTATTGATTCAATGAAAGTTGAAATGGCAGCTTTAGAAGAACAAAAAGAAGCTCAGCAAAAAGAAGCAGAACAAAGAGCAGCTCAGCAAAAAGTGGTAGTAGTACATCAAAATGACGGAACTGCAACTGCTGCACCAGCCAAGAAAAAAGGATGGAGCGCTACAGCAAAAGGTGCTGTAATTGGAGCCGGGGTAGGAGCAGCTACAGGTGCTATTGTCAGTAAGAAAAAAGGAGAAGGTGCTATTATTGGTGGTCTTGCAGGAGCAGCTTTAGGTACTGGAACTGGTGCAGTTATTGACGAAAAGAATAAGAAAAAAGAATAAAAATATATATTGAATTAGTAAACCCCGGAAATTTATATTCCCGGGGTTTTAGTTTTTAGTACTGTTGAGGAATTTTAATCTCTGTTAATTCCGATTTATAGAAATTGAATTGTTCTTTAATTTTGTAGCGATCAGATTTGAAATAAAATGTTGATTCTAATAAATTCTGGTAATATTCAATACCTTCAAAAAGATTGGATTTAAATGTATTCCATTTTTTTAGCTGATTTGAAGTCACTTCTCCTGAAATATTTTCAATTTCATTTCTAAAATAATCCACGTACATTTTTAATTCTTTGACCAAAACATTTGGCCGGTCGAAATCTCTAAGAACAGATTTGTTTCCATAAATATGCTGTATCATTTGTTTTAGCGAAACTTCCTGATCAAAATAGGCCATATTGGGTCCCGGACATATTACTACGCCTTGCGCCTGACCTTTTATCTTAATGTCATTTTCGAGATAAGAAGCATTGGCAAGACCCACACAAAGACAGGATTTTTCTGTAATCTGTGTTCTTGCTTTCTCATAATGAGAAACTGAAATAGCATCTTTTGAATTTTCTAACTCCTGTAATTTAATATCCTGGTACTTTTTTGAAGCCGTACAGATTCCTGTTTTGTCATACTCTTTGCTTAAAGCCAAAAAACGTTTAGGACAGGAACTCCCTGCTTTGTTATCCAGAATTCGTTTTTGCTTTAGGATTTCATTTGATGTGCCTTTCAAAGAATTAAACGGAACTCCTAATGGAGAGATATTACTTAAGTATAAATCTTCTTCTTTGGCCTTCATCAATAAATTTCTTGTTTCCTGATCTACACAAGTAGCTTCTGGAACCAATAAAAAAGGAGATCCCCAGCCTACAGAATCTACTTGATAGGTATCTAATAAAAATTCATGTTCCTCTGCAGTTCCAATTCCGCCCTGAACGGTAATTTTTGTAGCCAGCGGCTGTTCTGGAAAAGGCATGTTTTTTAGCTGTAGCGCCTTAATCATCAATTCGTGTGATGATTGTGCTAATTCTTGTTTTTTTTGCCTGAATTCTTCTAAAATCGTCCCCAAAAGCAATCCTTCTGTAGCAAATGCATGTCCGCCGCAGTTTAATCCGGATTCAATTCGGTATTCAGAAACCCAAAGTCCTTTTTTAGCTAGAAAATTACCCTGAATCATAGCAGATCGAAAATCACTTACCTTAAGGATAATTTTCTTTTTAAGCTGATTATTTGTGTCGGGATAAAAATCTTTAAAATTTTCAAAATAACTATAAAGCCTCGGATTCATCCCGGCAGAAAGAACAACAGAAGAAGTAAGATTGCTATTAGCAAATCCTCTTAAAGCAGCATGTGCATCATTAAATTCAATTGGGAGCTGTTCGGTTTTTTTGAAATTATCCTTGTCTAATTTTGTCATAATATTTACATCAATTTCACCGGGAAAAAGATGCGACTCGATATAATGCTGAATATTTTCTTTAAAAGAAATTCCGTCATCCAGTAAATTTTGAAAACCTTTTTTGATGTCTGAGGAATTGGGCAGTATTGACATAAAATTCTCCAAAGCGGTTTTGCTTTCTGTCAATTCAATTTTAAAACTTTCAAATTTTTGTTTTACGATTTTGTCGACCAGATTTAGGTATGAAGTAATTCTTTCGGCGCGATAATCGTGAAATTTCTGAGTTATTTCTTCGTATGGAATATTGAATTTAGTGCTGTAAAAATTACGCATCTTTTCAATTAAATCATCATCTGCGATTGATACAACAGACGAAATACCGTATTGTGCCACTCGTATCGGACTATCTATAGTATAGGCAAGACCCATTACAGGAATATGAAAAGTGTGTAAAGGATTTTTTGTCATGTGTTTTCAGATTAAAATAAAAACAAATGAAGAGAAAAATCTTTTTTCTAAACCTGATAATTGTCAGGTTTAGAAAGATTGTTTGCCACGAAAGTAGATAAACCTAAATCAAAATCTTCTTTAAAGACTCAGCAATGCTTCTCCATAAAAAATTATAAAACGACTTTTCTTTAATTCTTTCTAATTCAACAGCTGCATTTTTTGGTTTTTCGTCAGAATTATTTTTGACAAGTAAATTAACAATGGCAGATTTTAGTTTGGCTTCTTTTTCCGGTTTTTTCTTTTTGAACATTTTCACTTTCAAATCATCATATTCCAATGATGCATTTCCTTTCGAAACATCGTCATTACCATAAAAGTTAAAATGGTATTTTTTGAATGTTCCCGAAAAAGTGGTGTTCATGTAAGGCTTTGAAAATCGTTCCATCGCCGCGACGTTAAAATTCGAAATAACTCCTTCAATATGAAAACTGTCCTTAAGATCCAGAATATTAAAATTCCAATTTACATCAAGGCGCGAATCTTTCATAAACAGACAGTTGATTTTAATCTTCACATCTGCTGTTTTTTTCAGTCCAAAGCCGCTTTTGAGATTTAAGGCGCGCAGATTAAAGTGGTCAAAATTTAAAACACCAGGGCCTTTCGTAAAATTAATTTCTTCTTCATAAACCAATTTTGATTTTTTAATTTGTAAAGTATCGACCTCCAGCGGAAATTTAATTTTACGCAACAAAGCATTGTACAAATATTTTTTGCTCAGATCATCGTTTGGGATTTTATTTCTATAAATATTAGCATCTACATGATTCATAACAATCGAATTTGCTTTAAAGAAAAAACGATTATTTTTAAAACCCCAGTCAATTTTATTGATTTCAGCAGAATCTAATTTTATAGTGTAGATATCTTTTTCTTTTTCAAGTTTTTGTACAAAAACTTTTCTGGAATATTCTGGAAGAAACGAAAAATTATTGATTTTTAAATAATTATTCTCGGTAGCGATTTTTCCAATATTAAAATGGTAAAACTGATTTGGTTTGTAATAAATGCTATCGCAAACCAATGTATACTTTTCATATTGAAGCGGAATTTTTTCTTTTAGGGTAGTATCTGTAATTAGAATGCCTTCTAGTTTTAGAATAATTTTTTTGATATTGAGGATCGGTTTGTTTGTGTCTAAGGAAACGACATCAACAGCGCCGTCGTTTATGTAAATATTTCGAACAGCAATTATTTTTCGAAAAGGTTCAACTATTTCACTTTTAATGCTTTTGCTGTTATTCAGTAATTTTTCTCCTTTCTTATATAAAATTACCCTAGGTTTGTTTATGATAATACTTTCGGCCTGAATGATATCTCGAAATGCCAGATCCCAGATATTAAAATGCTTAATTGTGACCGATTCTATTTTTGAAAACAATCCATTTTTACTGTTCTTAGGTTCATTTTTTGGATGAACAAGCAAAGTTGTTGCGTAGATATTTTGAGAAATAAGTGAAACTTCAATTTTTTCGTAATTAATATTGTAGACAGTTTTATTTTTCTCGTGTATGATTATTGGTAATTGTTTTTTTATCCAATAATTGAGACCGATATTGATTAAAATCACAAAAACAACGAGAGAAATTATTCCTATAGCTATTTTTTTATAGATAGACATTTATGGTATTGGTTTTAAATACATAAATTTAGACTTTTAAACCGAGTTTGTCTTTACATGATTCTGTTATGAAGTTACATTATTTATGATTCAATTTTAAATATGAGAAAAATTAAAAAAATCCTTCTGGTTTTAGTCGTGTTAATTGTAGTTCTGGGAATTGCTTTGTGCGGCTATATCTTTCATCTAAAACCCAAATACGACGGAGAATTAGAGCTGAAAAATCTCCAAAAAGAGACAACTGTCTATTTTGATGATTTTGGAGTTCCTCATATTTATGCCGAATCAGAAAAAGATGCTATGACAGCTTTAGGCTATGTACATGCACAGGAAAGATTATGGCAAATGGAATTATTGCGACGCATTGCACCAGGAAGATTGTCTGAAATTTTCGGGTCGGTCGCGCTTAAAAATGATAAATTTTTCTCTGGAATTGGAATTGAAGAAGCTTCGGCTAAAGCCATTTCTAAATTAGACAAAAATAGTGAGAGTTATCGATTGACAGTAGCATACCTGGACGGAATTAATCAGTATTTGGAAGAAGGTACAACACCACTTGAATTTACCCTGGTTGGTGTGAAAAAAGAAAAGTTTACGATAAAAGATGTTTATAATATTTTTGGATATATGTCTTTCAGTTTTGCAATGGCTCAAAAGACAGATCCTTTATTAACAGACATTCGCAATAAATACGGTACTGAATATTTAAAGGATTTGGGAATTGAAGGAGAGTTTAACACAACACAACTTAAAAGTTCAAAAGAAAATATCAAAGAATATACTGAGATTTCAAAGTCGGTTGCCGCTTTACTCGACAAATCACCGATTCCTCCATTTGTAGGGAGCAATAGTTGGGTTGTCGGGCCAAATAAAACGAAAACAGGAAAAGTAATTTTTGCCAATGATCCACATATTGGGTTTTCGCAGCCCGGAACCTGGTACGAAGCACATCTTGTCACGCCCCAATATGAATTGTATGGATGTTATCTTGCCGGGACTCCATTTCCGTTATTGGCGCACAATCGCGATTATGCATATGGTTTAACCATGTTTGAGAATGATGATATCGATTTTTATCAGGAAAAGAATAAAGCAGGAGATCCAAGCCAATATCATACTCCGACAGGTTTTAGTACTTATGAAACAAGAAAGAAAACCATTAAAGTAAAAGACACATCAGATGTTGTACTGGCATTGAAATCCAGCCGCCACGGTCCGATTATGAATGATTTAATCGAAAGATTAGATCGTAAAAAACCAATTGCAATGTCGTGGATTTATACCCAACAGCCTATTCAGATTCTGGATGCCGTTTACGGACTTTCGCATGCTAAAAACAAAGACGATTTTAGAAATGCCGTAAAATTGGTTGCAGCTCCCGGATTGAATGTGATGTATGGAGATGCAAAAGGCAATGTTGCGTGGTGGGCAACAGGAAAACTTTATAAACACAATAAAGGTGTTAGTTCTTTTTTTATTCTGGACGGCACAAGCGGTAAAGATGATATAACAGAATATCTGGATTTTTCTAAAAATCCATCGGCTGAAAACCCGGAATGGGGCTATGTTTATTCTGCAAATAACCAGCCGGAAGCTATTGATGGCTATTTATATCCGGGATACTATCTGCCTGAGGATCGTGCCAAAAGGATTTCTGCTTTATTAGAGCCAAAATCAGATTGGGATAAAGAAGAAATCAGCAAGATGATTTATGATAATACATCTCCGGTTGTTACAGGCACAGTAAAAAAATTAATTGCTAATGTAAATAATACTTCACTTTCTGCCGAAGAAAAAAAGGCAATTACAGTTTTAAAATCATGGAATGGAACTCATAATATAGAAGACGTTGCACCAACAATTTACAACAAATGGATTTATTTGTATTTAAAAAATACGTTTGAAGATGAAATGGGTGAAGATAATTTTAATTTATTTCTGGGAACACATCTAGGAAAACAAATTATTGCTAGACAAGTCTCTAATGAAAATTCTGTTTGGTGGGATAATATCAAAACGAAAAATGTAAAAGAAAGCAGAACAGAAATTGTCTCAAAATCATTTCATCAGGCGATAACAGAACTTCAGAAACAATTAGGAAATTCTATAACAGACTGGAATTGGGGGAAAGTCCATACTGTAGAGCACGAACATCCGTTGGGGAAAGTAGCAGCTTTGAGAAGGTTGTTTGATGTTGGGCCTTATGCAGCCCCAGGTTCAAATGAGGTAATTAATAACCAGTTCTTTGGTTACAATGACGATGGGAAATATTATGTAAAAGGAGGACCGTCAACAAGAAGAATCGTAGATTTTTCGGATATAGAAAACAGCTGGAGCATTCTCCCAACCGGACAATCCGGAAATCAGTTTAGTAAACATTATAACGATCAGGCAGAAATGTACAACGCCGGTAAATTCAGAAAAATGAAACTAAACAAAGAAGAAATCATAAAGACATCAACAAAACTGGTTTTCAAACCAAAAAAATAAGTTCCAAGTTCAGGTTTCAATTTTCCGAGTTAAACCTTTGATCCTTTGTTCCTCTGCCACTTTGAACCTAAAAAAGGGAATAAAGTTCTAAAACTTTATTCCCTTTTTTTTACTTGATAATTAAATATTTCCCCATAACCACATCCCTGGCATAAATGTCCAGATTATTAAGTAGGACTTTGTTTGTTGTCATGACATTTGTACTTTGATACGCACTGTCTTTCTCGTAAGCTTTTAATAAAGTCTCTAATTCTACCTCATTATAAAAAGCAAACATATTATAAACAGCGTCTCTAAAATTTTTAAAATTGATGGTTTCTGTAACCTGCATGGTTTTTTGATCAGTCCAATTTTCCTTAGAAGCCGTTTCATTTACTTTACTTAAACAATAATCAACAAAATAAGTTTTATAATTAGTAGCTTCAATAATTTTGTTGACTATAATAGTATTTTGTTGGGAAGGCATTGGTGCTTTTGCGGCAGAAGTTTGTGAAGTACAAACAGAAGGAATAAACATAGATAATACTAAAACTAAAAAGGTATACTTTTTTAAATTCTTCATAGGTTTTCAAAATTGCTCACAACTTTTACCTGACGTAAATAGAGTTGATTTGGGATTATAAAAATTGTTTTTGGGCACGGCTAAAATAGTATTTTTTTGCTTTGATTTTTAGGATAAAAATAATTTTCAAACAAAAAAAACTCCGAGAATACACTTTTGAATTTGTATTGTCAGAGTTCGTAAGATATCGATTACTGTTTATGCAAAATTTATCTGTAATTGCATTATTTTCTTGAATTCCTCATTGCTTTTACGACTTTCAAATTCTTATCTTTTGAAAATTCCTCATATTCTTTTGTTTCTCTGCCAAAAAGAGCAATTTTTCCTTTTTCATTATTGTGAATGCCCCAGCCGTAACGTTTTGTCAAAGGCGAAGCTCTTAAACATGCCTGTCCTTTAGAAAAGAATTTTTTTCGGGCTTCTTCATATTCTGATTTAGTTAAATCATTTTTGTCTGCAAAAACTTGAAACAAAACATCATCCGAAGAATATTGATAAGGATTTTGGCTGATCATTTCAAACAAAATAGAGGCTACAGTTTTTGCATCACCTTTCTGTTTGGGAATTTCGCCGCTAACAGCAGGACAATCTTCTGCAACTTCTATAAAAGTATTCTCGTAATTGGTGGTATGAACTTTCATCTTAATCAGTTTAAGGCATAAATTGTTTAACTAAAATAATGATTTTCAAATAAAAACTCCGACAAACAAATTCAAAATCTGTATTGTCGGAGTTTTTTATTATAATTCTGGATTATTTTTTCTTAGAGATTTCGTTTAAGATTTTTTTCCCATTTTCATTTGTCGGATCCAGTTCAACAGATTTTGAATAATTTGCTATCGCCAATTCCTTTTCTCCATCTGCCAGATAAGCTTCACCAAGACTGTCATAAGCATTTCCTGATTTTGGGAAAGTTTCTACATTAATCTTAAAAACTTCTATAGCTTCCTTCTTTTTTCCACTCCCAAGCAATTTATATCCAATATTGTTTATATGGCCTTCCTTGATACCATATGTTGGATCTTTTTTTAGTTTTTTATACAATTCTGTACCAGCTTTTACACCTTGTTCTGAAAACACGTCTAAGAGTTCAATCGCCATTGATTTTTTAGGCTGGCTGTAAGTTTGATTGTATAAAATAGCACGAATTGCCTCATTCATTTCGCCTAAAATTGTTCCGCCTGTATTATTTAGCAAAACAACTAAATTTTTATCAGCCGGCACGCGGGAAATAATCGTATTAAATCCGTTGATTCCACCACCATGTTCTACAATTTTATATTGCTTATCGCCAATTTTTTCTTCAGATAAAAACCATCCGTACCCATACGATTCATCTCCAAACGTGATATAGGATTTAAACAGGGATTCCATTGATTTTTCTGAAAGCAGTTTAGTAGTATAAAGAGCCTGATCCCAAAGATATAAATCTTCGACAGTAGAATATAAAGATCCTGCCGCATAGGGAATACTCATATCAATAAAAGAAGAGTTAACATAGCTTTTTCCTTTTTTCTCATACCCTGCGGCTCTGTTTTTAAGGATAACTTCGCTATGGTCAAAACCGGTGTTTGCCATTTTTAAAGGCGTAAGAATAGTTTCCTGTAAGTATTGTTCATATGTTTTGCCTGTTATTTTTTCGATAATGTAACCCAGTAAAAAATAGCCGGAATTACTATAACTGAATTTTTCACCTGGTTTAAAATCCAAAGGCAGTTTGTTAAACGTTTTCACAAACTCTTCCGGACTACTTGGGTTGCGGCTTTTTTCTTTAAGAAAGTTTGGCACAGAAGTATAATTGGGAATTCCGGATGTATGCGTAATTAAATGATGAATGGTTATCTTATCACCATTTTCTTTTGGATAATCCGGCAAATAAGTAGTGATAGGAACATCAAGTTTTATTTTTCCTTCTTCGGCGAGTTTTACAATTAAAAATGCAGTAAATTGTTTCGTAATAGATCCTAGTCTGAATTTGGTGTCAGGCTGATTTGAAATGTTCCATTCCATATTAGCCTGGCCGAAACCTTTTTTAAAAATAATTTTTCCGTTTTCAGCAACCAATGCCGAACCATTAAATTGTCCGTATTCATTGTATTTGCTTAAAAGATCGTCGATTTGCCTGGCTTTGTCTTGTGCAAAAATGCTGACTGCCGTAAACTGCAGTACTAAACAAAGCACGATTAGTTTGATTGATTTTTTCATACCGATTGATAATTATGGGTTTAGGATTAGTGAAATGATTCGTTTTTTGATTGATGATTGAAACCTTGTAACAATTAGAAATTCAACAAACTAAATCGAAAGTACGATTTTTTTTACTTGAATAAATCCAGGTGCTTAAAATGTTAGACGACTGAATTGCGATTTGGTTTCAACATTGAGCCATTTTTTTATTCACTTTATCTAAAAAGAATCCGAACATACACTAAATGCTAGTTTTTAAGGTCCTGTGTTTCGGAATTAACAATTCTATTCAATTTTCAATCGGTACCATCTTTCCCAATATGAACAAATTTCTCAGTTCCTTTTGGAATATCAAAAAGTAAACTCCCCGAAATATTCTCGTTTCGTATTGTTCCATTCCTCAAGAATAATACTATAATAAACGTCGTCTTTACTCTTTCCCTCAGAATCGATATAATTGTTTCTAAATAAACCCTCTTTTACAGCACCCAGTTTTTCAATAGCACTTTGGGATCTTGTATTTTCAAAGTCTGCGCTGAATTGTATTCTTTTAAACTGAATTTTTTCGAAACCAAATTTCAATAATTCATATTTGCAGGCTTTGTTTAAACCAGTTCCCTGAAAATCTTTGCCGTACCAGGTCCAGCCAATTTCGCATTTTTGGCTTGTATGATTTAAATAACCGTAACGCGTGCTTCCGGCAACTTGGTTTGTAGCTTTATCAATAATTAAAAAAGGATAATAAATTCCATTTGTTTTTTGCGTTAATGTATTTTGGATATAATTTTCAAAATCCTCATCGTTTCGAACATACATTCCCATATATTTCCAGATTTCATCATCAAAAATAATTTCTTTGAGTTCAGTGTTCCTTTCGTTCTCAAACGGAATTAATAGTACTTTTTCATTTTCCAAAATTATGTTTGATTGTAATAATTCGCTATTCATTGGTTATTGTTTTAAAGTTTTCGACATAAAGACGCAAAGGCACAATTTTTTTCACGCAATCTTGTCATCCTGACGGAGGAAGGACCACACATATAACTCTACAAAGATTGGCGAATCTCGGTATGGAGTTTCCACTGTGGTCCTTCCTCCGTCAGGATGACAAGATTGCTGGAAAATTTGCCACTTTGCGAGATATTTCTTCAACGAAAGTAATCCTTTTTATATTCCTAATAAATCTATAAAAAAAGGAATTTGTTATGAAAACGAGTGCTGGATGAGGGGTAGAATGGCATCTCGGATTTAGAAAAACAAGACTTTTTTGATGTAGTTTTTGTTAATCGGGAATATAGTGGATAACCAGGCCCGCTTTTTGGCAGGTTCATGCGCACGTAAATATTAGGTTTTAGGGCAAATAATTGCTTTATTTTAAAGCTTATGAATAATTATTACTTATTTTTACGACCCAATATATTAGATTTTCCTCGATGCAAACTTCATTAAAAATTGCTGTTGTTGGTTCTGGACTTGTAGGATCGCTGCTGGCAATTTATCTTAAAAAAGCCGGGCATACCGTTCATGTTTATGATCGTAGTCCCGATATCAGAAATATAAATTTCTCTGGCCGTTCTATTAATCTGGCAATGTCCAATCGTGGCTGGAAAGCGCTTGATGGTGTTGGTGTAGGCGATTCCGTTCGTGAAATTGCAATTCCGATGGATAAACGTGCAATTCATTTGGTAGATAAGTTAAACTTCCAAAATTACGGGCAGGAAGGTGAGTCAATTTATTCGATCTCAAGAGGAACGTTAAATAGAAAAATGATTGATCTTGCCGAACAGGCCGGAGCTGAATTTTTCTTTGAGCAAAAAATCTGGGATGTTACGCTTAGTGATGCGACTTTGCATATTGGCGAGACAGAAAGAGGGGAGTGGGAGGAGAAAAAATTTGATATGGTTTTTGGTGCCGATGGTGCTTTTTCGAGAATAAGACACAGAATGCAGCGTCAGAGCATGTTTAATTATTCTCAGGAATTTTTGAATATGGGTTATAAGGAACTAAATATTCCGGCAAATTCTGATGCATCACATAAATTAGATAAAAACTCTTTTCATATTTGGCCGCGTGGCGAATATATGCTGATTGCGCTTCCTAACCTTGACGGAAGTTTTACTTGTACATTATTTATGCCTTTTGAAGGAAAAAACTCTTTTGCATCTTTGACAGACCGCAAAATGGTGGAGAATTTCTTTGAGAAAAATTTCCCGGATTCGATTGAAGTAATTCCAGAACTGGCAAATGACTTCTTTAAAAACCCAACCAGTACACTGGTTACTATGAAATGTTTTCCTTGGACATACGAAGATAAAATTGCTTTGATAGGTGATGCCTGTCATGCCATTGTTCCTTTTTACGGACAAGGAATGAATGCCGGTTTTGAGGATATTACGGTTTTAAATGAAATGATTGAAAAATACGGAGATGACTGGAAGAAAATTTTCTCAGAGTATCAGATTTCACGCAAACCAAATGCCGATGCTATTGCAGAACTTTCGTATAGAAATTTCATGGAAATGAGTACTAAAACTGCCGATGAGAAATTCCTGCTTCAGAAGAAAATAGAAAAGGCATTTTCAGATAAATTTCCCGACAAATGGATTCCGTTATACAGTCGCGTAACCTTTAGTGACCGACCTTATGCAGAAGCATTGGCAATAGGAGATTTTCAAAACGGAATTATGGAAGAGATTTTAAGAATAGATAATATTGAAAATATCTGGAACACTCCAGAAATCGATAATAAGATTTTGGAGCTGTTACAGAAATAATATCAAAAATCAATATCAATGTCAAAAATCAATAGCTGTAATTTAAAATTGTAATTGATTTTTGACATTGACATTGGTATTGTGTTTTTATTTTTTGAATATTTTGGTTAACACTCCAAAAACGCCTCTTATAAAAGTGGCACTTGTTACGACTTTTAAAACAGATTTGCCTACAACACTTGCTGTGCTTGGTTCTGACTTAGATTGTCTTTGAGAAGATTGTTCTTCTTCCTGCTCCGCACTTGCTTGTTGGGCATCCGTTATTTTTTTGGTTAGAATTTCATAAGCGCTTTCACGGTCAATCTCTTCATTGTACTTTTTTACCAGTTTTGATTTACTATTAATCGATTCGATTTCCTCAGAAGATAAAATATCCATTCTGCTCATTGGTGCACGCATCATGGTGGCAACAAGAGGTGTAGGAACTCCTTTTTCATTAAGTGCCGTTACTAAGGCCTCTCCAATTCCTAAACTGGTAAGCAGTTCATCTGTTTTATAATAAGCTGAGGTCGGATAATTATCTGCTGTTTTTTTAATGGCTTGTCTGTCATTTGCAGTAAAAGCTCTCAAAGCATGTTGAATTTTTAAACCTAACTGAGCCAAAACGCCACTCGGAATGTCCATAGGGTTTTGCGTTACAAAATATACTCCAACACCTTTTGAGCGAATTAGTTTTACGATAGTTTCAATTTGCTCTAACAAGGCTTTACTAGCTTCATTAAATATTAAATGTGCCTCATCAATAAAAATTACCAGTTCGGGTTGTTCTGCATCACCTTTTTCAGGCATTTGCTGATAAATTTCTGCTAGCAAACTCAGCATAAAAGTCGAGAATAATTTTGGTTTATCCTGAATATCGGTCAGACGAATAATATTAATATACCCTTTTCCATTCTCATCAATGCGCATCAAATCATCAACTTCAAAAGATAATTCACCAAAAAACAAATCACCGCCCTGTTGTTCTAATTCAATTATTTTTCTTAGAATTGTTCCCGTGGTTGCAGTAGAGATTTTACCATAGCTCTCTGTTATCTCATCCTTGCCTTCTTCTGTAATATAATTAATGACTTTTTTAATGTCTTTTAAATCCAGCAACGGCATTTTATTATCATCGCAATATTTGAAAATAACAGATACGACACCAGCCTGAGTGTCATTTAGATCCAAAATTCTTGAAAACAATACTGGGCCAAATTCAGAAACCGTAGCACGCAGGCGTACTCCGTTTTGTTTTGACAATGACATCAGCTCCACAGGAAATGCAGCTATATTATAAGGTATATTAATTTTGGCATGTCGTTCTGTAATAAATCCTTCCTCTTTTCCTTCTTTTGCAATACCGCTAAAATCACCTTTTATATCCATCATCAAGACAGGAATTCCAGAGTTTGATAATTGTTCTGAAAAAACCTGAATTGTCTTTGTTTTTCCGGTACCTGTTGCACCGGCAATTAATCCATGTCTGTTCAAGGTTTTGAGAGGTACTTTTACATGTGCCTCAGCGAGCGGTTCACCGTCAAGAATTGCACCTCCTAAAATAATACTGCCACCTTTAGATAAATAACCATTGTTTATATCCTGGATGAAATTTTCTTTCCTGCTCATGTTTTTATTTGTAATTTAGATGATTATAAGGGGATTATTTTGTTTTTTTACAATCTGAATATTTTATTTAGTAAGAAAAAGCTTTTTACAATTAAAATTGTAATAAAAAAAAAATTCGCAACTTTTTAAGAAGATATCAAAGGAATGTTTGAATATTGACTAAAACGTTGTAATTTTCATAGAAATACTTATTTTTTTTGTCTTATCTAAAAAAGAACGCCAGCAAATTAATGAGATATTTTTTAAATTGACGTTAAATTTCCTTCAATAAAATTAAAAAAAGTTTTTTTATTTAAACTAAACGTATAAATTTGCTCCTCTACAAGTTAAATATAACTAAAAAATAAAAATTATTTAAAACTATTAAAATTTAAAAAAAATGGCAAACGTTAAAGTTAAAAAAGAGAGCACTTCAAATGGAGGAGGAATGATTACGGGAATCATAATTGTAGCGTGTATCTTAGTTGGGGTTTTAATTTGGAAATTCGTTATGGGTTCTCCTGCTAACTTTGAAGGTGGAAATCCTGAAACAGGTCACCCAATCAATACTTTAGGGATGGTATATAAAGGAGGTTTCATTGTACCAGCATTATTAGGTATGTTCTTAATGGTGGTTGTGTTTTCTATTGAAAGATATATTGTTATCGGAAAAGCAGCTGGAAAGGCTAATTTGGATAAATTCATGAAAAACGTTCAGGCTAGTATTAAAGAAGGAAACATCGAAGCTGCAATTGCTGCTTGTGACAAACAACAAGGTTCTGTTGCAAATGCAATTAAATCTGCTTTGATTAAATACCAAGACGTTAAAAAAGAAGGTTTCAACAGTGAAGAAGCTGCAGAAGTAATCCACAAAGAAATCGAAGAGGCAACTTCATTAGAAATGCCAATGTTAGAAAAAAACATGACAATTATCTCTACTTTAGTATCATTAGGAACTTTAGGAGGATTATTAGGAACTGTATCAGGTATGATTAAAGCGTTTGGTGCGTTAGCTTCTGCTGGAACTCCAGACCAGGCTGCTCTTGCAACAGGTATCTCTGAAGCACTTATCAACACTGCAACAGGTATCTCTACTTCAGTTTTAGCAATTATTTCTTACAACTTCTTTACTGCTAAGATTGATGATTTAACTTACTCAATCGATGAGGCTGGTACTACAATTGTAAATACTTACAGAAGATTCAGAGGAAGTTTGAAACAATAATTAATTTTTGATTATTAATAATTACAATTAATTATAACATCAAAATAAAATAAAAGATAATGGCTAAAATAAAAATGAAAAAGAAGTCAACATCGACAGATATGACTGCCATGTGTGATGTTGCGTTCCTTTTGCTTACGTTCTTTATCTTAACCGCTACTGCTAAAGTACCTGAGGCGTTACCAGTTGACACTCCTTCTTCTACTGTACAAAGTAAATTGCCAGATACAGATTTGGCTATTATTACAGTAGGTAAAGGTGCTGACGGAAAAACTAAAGTATTTTTTGATATCAAAGGAAGAGATCTTCGTAAGAAAACTCTAGAAGGAATGGGCGATAAATTAGGCGTTCCTTTCTCAGAAGAAGATCAGGCTAAATTTGCATTAATGGATGACTTTGGTGTTCCATTAGCAAGTCTAAAGCAAATCATTGATATGAAAGCGAGTGATAGAACAAAAGCAAATCAACCTGGTATTCCAACCGATTCGACAGATAACCAATTAAAAGAGTGGCTTTTAGTTTCAAGAAGAGCTGCAATTGATTTAAGTGGTGGAACTAAAGAATTGCAGATTGCAATAAAAGGAGATGCTAAAGAAGAATATCCTGAAATCAAAAAAATAATGGATATTTTACAAGATCAAAAAATCAATTCCTTTAACTTAGTTACAGGTATGAGAGGAAAAGACTTTTAATTAAAAAAGATACACTAAAATGGCTGAATTAAATACCGGCGACGGTGGAGGCGGAAAAGGTGGTAAAGTAAGAAGTAAAAAGCAGAATTCAAAAGTCGATTTAACGGCTATGGTGGATTTGGCATTCTTATTGATCACATTCTTTATGTTGACCACATCGTTGTCAAAACCTCAATCGATGGATTTATCTTTACCAGATAAAGATGAAAAAGATGACAAGAACATTGATATAAAAGTTGATGAGAATCGTACGATGACTGTTCTTTTAGGGGAAAACAATAAATTGGTGCGTTACGTTGGTAGATTGGAAGCGCCAGTTGCCGGAGGTGCACCAAAAGATTTTACTTATGGTAAAGACGGAATTCGCAGAGAATTAATGACCAGAGGAAAATTAGTTCTTGAATATTCTGCAGCTAAAGGAAAACCTAAAGACGGTATTATAGTTATCATCAAACCAACTAAAAAATCTACATACAGAAATTTAGTTGATATTTTAGATGAGATGGCTATTGTGGGAGTTGGTAAAACTGGATCATACGCTATTGTAAATGATGTTTCTCCTGAAGAAATGAAATTGTTAGAGCCAAAATAAGAGCGATCTATTTGTCAATAACCTAATAATCAAGAAAAATGAAATTAGATATTATAAAAAATCAGTGGCTTGATATCGTATTTGAAGGACGTAATAAGATATATGGTGCATATGAGTTAAGAAAATCAAATGGTAAGACGACTGTAAAAGCACTTATCATTGGTTCTATTATCTTCAGCTTTGCTGTTGCAGCTCCTCTTATTGCTAGTTTTTTACCAGATTCTAGTGAAGAAGAAGTAAATAATGATATTAAGATTGCGACGGTAAAAATGCCTCCTAAAAAAGAAGAGGTAAAACCAAATACGCCTCCACCACCTCCACCACCTCCAAAACAGGATCAGGTAAAGTTTGTGAAGCCTGTAGTTGCAAAAGCAGAAGAGGTAACTGAGGAACCACCAAAAATTGAAGAAATTAAAGACAAGAAAGTTGGTTCTGAAACTATTAAAGGTGATCCGAATGCTAAAATTACTGTCGATGAACCAGTTGGAACTGGACCAGTTGCAGCAGTAGTAGAAGAAGATAACAACGTTTATAACACGGCTGGTATCGAAGTAAAACCAGATTTCCCTGGAGGAATTGATAAATTCTACAAATTTGTAGGAAATAATTATAAGACTCCTGAAGAAGAAGGTTTAAAAGGTAAAGTTTACGTTACTTTTGTAGTTGAAAAAGACGGTTCATTAACCGACATCAAAGTTCTAAGGGATATCGGTTACGGTACAGGAGCAGAAGCAATTCGTGTTCTTAAAAAATGTCCAAAATGGACACCTGGTGAGCAAAATGGTAAAAAAGTTAGGGTACTTTACTCTTTACCTATTACTATTCAATCTGCAGAATAATGTTAAAAGATATGCTTAATAATATTCAAAAGAAATCGCTCAAAGAGCGATTTCTTCTTGTTTTAGGAATACTGTTTTTTTTAATATATCTTGTGCTTGGTTTAATGATAATGTTTTGGAAAAAATTACCATTAGACATGGAGTGGAAATATAGATATGCTTTCGGAGGATTATTGATTGTATATTCAGCAATCCGATTTTTGAGATTAATTAATTCAAATGCAGAATAGTAATATGTTAAAGTATAGTAAAGTTTTTGGAGTGATTGCTTTTGTTTTTTTGTTTGCCATGTGTAACCAAACAAGCAAAAATGAATCTAATGGAGAAACAATTCTAAAAGGGTCTTTAGATATTACAGTTGACGAAACTGTAAAGCCAATTGTAGAAGATCAGATTGCTGTATTTGAAGGGACTTATTATGATGCTAAAATTTCAATTAAACCCAAGTCAGAAGCAGAACTTATAAATGATTTGTTAAATCAGAAAGCTAAAGTAGTTGTCACTACGAGGGATTTGACACAGGAAGAAAAAAGCAGATTTGATAAGAGTAAAATAAATCCAAGGGTAACTCCGTTTGCTAAAGATGCGATAGCATTGATTTCGAATAAAAACAATAATGATACGTTAATTGCGTTAAAATCTGTAATTGATTTTATTCAGGGTAATGCTGATCCTAAAATCAAGGGATTAGTTTTTGATAATCCAAACTCAAGTACGGTACGTTACATGAAAGATTTGGCTAAAGTCAAAAATATTCCTGCTAAAGGTGTTTTTTCATTCAAAACAAATGATGAAGTTATAAAATTCGTTTCAGAGAATGACGGAATGATTGGTGTTGTTGGGGTAAACTGGCTAACTCAGCCATCGCCGGAAATGGTCGGTGTAGTGAAGAAAATTAACGTTTTGGGTGTAAAGGGGCTTAAAGATGATAAGTATTATTACCCAACACAAAATGATCTTGCAGAATTAAAATATCCTTTGGCACGTGATTTGTATATTATAAATTGTCAGGGGTATACCGGATTAGGAATGGGTTTTGCTTCATTCATAGCTGGTGAAATCGGACAACGAATAGTTTTAAAATCTGGATTATTACCTGTAAAAACTCCAAGTAGAAAGCTTAAAATTAGAAGTGGAATTATAAATGATAAAGAATAAATTAATTACTATAAAGATGAATAAATTTAAAATTTTTAGTTTTGCCTTAGTTGCTTCAGTTTCTGTTGCAAAAGCGCAGGACATCAACCAAGCTAAAAAAGCAATTGACGCTGAACAATTTGAAAAAGCCAAGTCATTGCTAAAATCAATAATTAAAGCCAAGCCATCAGATGGAGAGGCTAATTTTGTTTTAGGTAACGTATATCTAAATCAGGCTATTGTTGATTCTGCTAAAATTTATTACTTAAATGGAATTGAAGCAGCTGACAAAAAACACTTAAATTACATCGGATTAGGTCAAATTGATCTTGATAATAAAAATACTGCTGCAGCTCAGGCAAATTTTGGTTTGGCTACAAAAGATATTAAAAAGAAAGATGTAAACGAGTATATCTACATTGGTAGAGCTTATATGAATTCTGTGAATCCGGATTATAAAAGTGCAATTGCAAGCTTGCAAAAAGCTCTTGCGATTGAACCGCAAAATGCTACGGCCCTTTTAGCAATTGGAGATGCATATTATGGAGCAAACAACCAAAATGATGCTTATAAAGCTTATCGTGATGCATTTACAGCAGATAAAACTTTATTAAGAGCTAAAATGCAATTAGGTGTATTGTTAAAAGGAGCAAAATCTTATGAAGAAGCGATTAAAGCTTTTGATGAAGTTATTGCCATTGATGCTAATTACGGTCCTGTTTACAGAGAACTTGCTGAAACTTATTACAAATGGGCAAGAAATAAACCTTCTACATCAACCGCTAATTTGCAAAAAGCAATTACAAATTATGAGAAATATTTAAGTCTTACAGACTATTCTCTTAACTCTAGAATGCGTCATGCAGATTTCTTAATCTTGGTTAAAGATTATAAAGCTCTTGAAAAAGAAGCTAACAAAATGATCGAATTGGATAAAGTTAATCCAAGAATTTACAGATATTTAGGATATTCAGCGTATGAGAATGGAAATTATGATGTAGCTATCAAATCATTAGATGATTACATTAAAGTTCCGACAAATAAAATAATAGCAAGAGATTATTTATATTTAGGTCTTGCTAAGATCAAAAAAGGAACTGATGCGCAAGGTGTTGTAGATCCTGCTGCTTTTGATGCTGGTGTGGCAGAAATTAAAAAAGCTGTAGCTATGGAGCCTTTAGTTGTAGAAGATCTTGGGGATTTCGGTAAAGAATTGTTTAGTAAAAAGCAATTTGCACAAGCTGCTGCATTATACGAATTGAGCTCGGCTAATACTGAATCGAAAAATTATTTAACTGATAACGTTTACTATGGTATTTCTCTTTATTATGCTAATGTAAACAAAACAGCTACTGCTCCAGATGTTATTGCTGCTTTGGGTAAAGCTGATGCTGCCTTTGACAGAGTATTAGTTGCTTCTCCTACATATGATGAAGCTTACCTATATAAAGGAAGAATTAATAATCTGTTGTCAAAAGATGATCAGATTATCAAAAACTATGAAACATATGTTACTAACATAACTGCTAAAGGTGCTGAGGAATTAGCTAAACCAGCTACAGTTAAAAAAATAGTTGAAGCTTACAATAGTATTGGTGCAAGTTATGCTAATACAGATAAAGCTAAAGCAATTGAATACTTCAACAAAGCTTTAGTTTTAGACCCTGCAAATGCTTACGCTGCACAATCTATAAAAGCTTTAAAATAATTAAGTTTTTATATTAAAATACAAACCGATAGTTTCTTTGAACTATCGGTTTTTTTATGTTCCGTATTTAAATGACTATCTTTGCACTTTAAAATAAAAGAATGTTATCAAAAGAAATACAATTGGAAGTGAATAAAGGTGCTATGTTGCCTTTAATGGAAGAGTTTTATACGATTCAGGGAGAAGGTTTTCATACAGGAACAGCTGCTTACTTTATACGAATAGGAGGTTGCGATGTAGGCTGTCATTGGTGTGATGTAAAAGAAAGTTGGAACGCAGAATTACACCCTCCGACAAGTATCGATCTAATTGTAAAAAACGCAGCAAGTTATGCGAATACTATAGTAATTACCGGAGGTGAGCCATTATCCTGGGACATGACTTTACTAACACAACAATTAAAAGACAAAAATTTAAAAGTTCATATTGAAACTTCAGGGGCATACCCACTATCTGGAACTTGGGATTGGATCTGCCTTTCTCCAAAAAAGAATAAATTACCAACTCAAACCGTATATGATAATGCGCATGAGTTAAAAGTGATAATTCATAATAAGCACGATTTCATTTTTGCAGAAGAACAGGCTGAACTTGTAAATAATAATGCAATATTATTTCTTCAGCCAGAGTGGAGCAAAAAAGAAGAAATGACACCATTAATTGTTGATTATGTTATGAATAATCCAAAATGGAGAGTTTCACTTCAGACACATAAGTATTTAAATATTCCATAAACAAAAAAACTCTTCATTTGAAGAGTTTTTTTGTTTATGGAAGTAGTCAAATAAAGGAATGGGCACTATGTATTACCAGTTTTTATATTTCTTTAATGTTTTTATGTGCGCCAGATGATGGTTGCTGTGCCATGCGTAAAGTCCAATAATTTCTTTTATCTTATACTCAGAATTATTTTCTGGATGCACAAAGCTTCTTTCGAGTTCTTCATTCGCTAAGCTTTTCATAATAAATGCTAAACGCGAATGTAAACCTTCCAATAAACTCAAAGATGCCTGAATCGGCATTTTTAAATTATCAGGTAATGCCGCCCATAAGTTTTCATCGTAAGCTTTTATCACAGGATTATTTTCAGTCAAGGCCCACTTTAATCTTATAAAACAATCATATGGCTTTCTGCACAATGATGAATGACTTGTCTTATTGTCCATCCTTCTGGACGATATGGCGTGTCAAGCTCTTCATCTGACAAATAAAACGTTTCAGCTTTTAATTTTTCAGGGAATAATTCAATCTCTGTAATTTTTTCTAAAATATATTTTGCGGTATATTCAGAAGGTACAACAAATTTACCAATAGGATATTTTAATTTTTCTAAGTTCAATTCTTCCATAAATTTGATGTTATTATATACTAAGCCTTGCCAAATAATCGAAATGTTCCCCTTCAGTTATAAGTTCACACTTTAAACCATTTGCAATAGCAGCATTCTGAAGTGTGTTATAATCCAAATATAACCAGTTAAAAGGTTCTTCCTTTTCTCCCTTATACGAAATGTTAAAAATAAGTTCCCCATAATAATCATTATGCGATGGAATCCATTTTCCGCCATCTTCATCTTCGTCAAACATATATATAATATCAGAACTGTCTAATAAAATTTGCCCGCCAGGATTTAATAATGATTTTAGTTTTAATAAATATTGATTACAATTTTCCAATTTTCCAAAAATGCCAACACCATTCATTAATAAAAGTATTGAATCAAATTTTTCCCCTTCAAAATCCAGAATATCTTGAACTTTAGCATTTTTTACTCCACGTAGCCTGCACGTTTCTATAGCATATTTGGAAATATCTATAGAAGTCACCTCCAAATTGCGATCATTTTGCAGTGATAAACTATGACTCCCGGCTCCGCATCCTACATCCAAAACTTTGCCATTCGCCAATTGCAAAGCTTTTTGCTCAATTTTGGGCATTTCATTATAAGAACGGAATAAATAATCAACGCTCATTTCATCTTCTTCCGAAATTGAAGTTTCGGTAATAATATCCTCAGGAGAATTATTGGTCTGAAAATCATACATTGCTTTTCCAAAAAGATCTTTCATCGTATTTTAATTCAAAGTTTAGGGTTTCAAGTTCAAAGTTGTGTAATTTTGCACATCAACTTTAAATTTTAAACTTGAAACAAATTTTAAATAACTTAAATAAGTTAGCCAAAGATAAGCATATCGAAAACAAAAAGTATTTTGATAAGCTTAAAAAGAAACAGCCAAAAAATTTAGATTATGTCATGCAGGAATTACATGATAAGGAATTTAAACGAACAGACTGTTTAAAATGTGCTAATTGCTGTAAAACAACCGGGCCTTTGTTTACCCTCGCAGATATTGAAAGAATTTCCAAATCATTTAAACAAAAGCCACAACAATTTATTGATCAATATTTAAGAATTGACGAAGATAAAGATTACGTTTTAAAAAGTGTACCCTGTACCTTTTTAGACAATGAAAACTACTGTATGATTTACGATGTTCGACCGAAAGCATGCAGAGAATTTCCGCATACAGATCGCAAAAAATTTCATCAAATTTCAGATTTGACACTTAAGAACGTTGCAATTTGTCCAGCGGCCTATAATATTGTAGAAGAAATGAAAAAGAAAATGCCTTTGTAGGATTTAAATATTTTTTAAATTGTTTTAATAACAAATTATTATTACTTTTTTAGCTGTATTTTTGAATCTTAATAAAATCTAATATTAATATAAGACTCCAAATTTGAATTTAGAATATTTTATAGCCAAAAGACTTATTACTGCCAGAAATTTCAAAAGCAGTATTTCGGCTCCAATTATAAAAATTGCCATTTCGGCTATCGCTATAGGTATTGTCATGATGTTGGTTTCAGTTGCAACAGGAATTGGCTTGCAGCAAAAAATACGCGAAAAAGTTTCTGCTTTCAATGGTCAGGTTATTATTTCCAATTATGACAACAATAATTCTGAAGTAACTCTTGTTCCAATTTCTAAAAAACAAGATTTTTATCCTGATTTTAAATCAGTTCCTGAAGTTAGTCATATTCAGGCTATCGCTAGTAAGGCTGGAATCATCAGAACCGAAAATGCTTTTGAAGGAATAATTTTTAAGGGAGTAGGTTCAGATTATGACTGGAATAATATTAAAGAATATTTAGTAGAAGGAAAATTACCGGATTTCTCAAAAAGTTTAAATGAAGAAGTTATCATTTCCAAATTTTTAGCCAATAGGCTTAATCTGAAAGTTGGGGATAAATTTAATACCTTTTTTATTAAAGAAGAACAAGGTAAAATGCCAAATAGCCGTCGGTTCAAAATAAACGGAATTTTTAATTCAGGTTTTCAGGATTTTGATGCAACGTATATAATAGGAGATATTCGCCATATACAACGTATAAACAAATGGAATCCGGATCAGGTCGGTGCATTTGAGGTTTTTGTCAAAGACTTTAATAATATCAAAACAACTGGTAACCAAATCTACGAACAAACTTCTTCTGATTTAGACACCAAAACCATAATAGAAAAATACAGCTATATTTTTGATTGGCTTCAGCTTTTCGATTTTAACATTATTGTTATTCTGGCAGTAATGATTTTAGTAGCAACTATAAATATGGTAGTAGCTTTGTTGGTTCTTATTTTAGAACGAACACAAATGATTGGGATTTTAAAAGCATTAGGAGCAAATAACTGGACAGTAAGAAAAATATTTTTATATAATGCCTTTTATCTAATAATGAGAGGACTTTTTTGGGGCAACCTAATCGGAATTTCATTATTGTTAATTCAGCAACAATTTGGAGTCATTCAGCTCAATCCAGAAAATTACTACGTCAATCAGGCACCAGTCTATATAAATTGGGTGTATGTCGTATTGCTCAATTTGCTTACCATAACTGTTTGTTTCTTGGTGTTATTGATTCCTTCCTATATAATTACCAAGATATCACCCGTAAAAGCAATACGTTTCGATTAAATTATAAACAACCCGAAAGTTTTATACTTTCGGGTTTATTTTTATGTCTAATATATAAGTATAATGTGTGCTATAATATATTGGATATTTGAACAATTTAAAAATTGGTTAAAATTAAGGAGCTGATTCCTGCTGTCCTTCCAATCTTTTGTGGTGAACCCCACCACAAAAGGATTTTCCCTCCCATCAGGGCTAGGGGCTGTTTTCAAAAGAAGATAGTCGTTTTCTGGAAGAAACAATAAGGCTTTGTGTCTTGGCGATGCGGGAAATTTACAAAATAAGGAATCCGGCTTTGCAGTCTTTGCGGTAGGTTTATGAGAGAATATCTTTGTTTCTTTGCAGTAAATCGCCTAAAGCTAGGAAAAAAAGAAAAGAAGCAAAAAAATTTTTCTGTATAAAATTCGTCATACCAGCAAGTTAACGAGAATAGAAAAAAAAGATGGAAAATATATAATAAAAAGGCTTGTAAATGTAAATAAAGGTGCTACTTTTGCACCCGCAACAACGACAAACGTTCCCTGATATACTGACAAGCATTACGAATTGAGACTGGAAATATTTTTTCAAAAAAGATTCAAAAAAGCTTGTGAGATTAGAAAACGGATGTTACATTTGCACCCCGCAAAACACGGAAAGTTCATTGATAGATTGGTAAGGTTTAGGAGAAAAAAGGAAAAGAAATTTTCTAAAAAAAACTTCAAAAAACATTTGCCAGTTAGAAATAAGTTTTCTACTTTTGCACCCGCTTTGAAACACAAGTGAAACAAAAAAGAAATACACGTTCGTAGACATATTGAATTGACAGCCGTTTTAACAGAGATGTTAGAACAAAAGAATAAGAGTAATGGAATCGAGAG